>LXOW01442188.1_pt1 | contig 29299 bp, 27 predicted proteins | sample 1368591 | NCBI WGS metagenome assembly LXOW01 (sample SAMN04884650, study PRJNA319009) | bovine gut metagenome | isolation source: Cow rumen | host: Bos taurus | place: Italy: Legnaro (PD) | collected 2014-07-09
CGCAGCAGGTATTCGTCGAGCGTCTGGAGGAAATCCTCGTCGTAGGTTCCCTGGCGGGGGATGCGTCCGCTACGTTCTCCGCGCCCCTTGTAGGCGAAGGGGATGCGCCCGAAGAATCCGTTGGTGAGGTCCTTCTTGTAGAACGTGCGTGCGGCATCGGGGGTGGAGCTGAAGGTGAGGTTCACGCGCAATACGGGGTTGCCGGTAATTCCCGATTCAGTTGCCCGGAGGGCACCTGCCCCTCTCTGCATGTCATAAATATTTCTTACAGTCTGACTTACTTGCCGGTGACCGCCGCACATGCGGTCGGCCATTTCCACCTCGGGCAGGTTGAGGTACTGTGTGCGGTTGCCCTGCTTCTCCAGCGCCATAGCGTTCTGAAGGAAGGCGGCGTTGGTGAGGTCGGCGGGCGGAAACCAGAAGGCCACATCGGGGCGTTCGGGTTTCTCCTTGTTGGCGCCACGGGTCTTCATCTGGCGTTGCCAGTCGGCCAGGCGTTGGTACTCCGTCTCATCGTGGTCGCGGAAAGAGCGCATAATGGCCTCGATGAGATGCGTCAACTGGGCCTTTCCTATGCCCGAAGGGCCTATCAGGTGCCCCATTTGGCCACAAAGCTCGTAATATTTGTTGTCCGAATACATGAACTTTACGTCGGTCAAGTGGGCGGCGAGGGCAGGCAAAGCCATCGGAACGAGGGGTTCGCGCATATCTTTTGAGGCCTTTGAGAGGAGAAATTTGCAGAATTCCGTGCCTTTAGAAGGATGAGGCATCGCCGGAGCTGCTTTATCAAAAATGTTATAATCCATTGTTTTCTTGAAATTTGAATTGTTCGTTGATGTTGTTTTTTACTCTGTCTTCAGTCTCAGTCTCAGAGTCTCAGTTGTTTTTAAAGTCACCCCGCACATCCATCCTATACTCTTCTTTTCTTTTATATATATCTTATTATTAGTTAGTTATAAGAGTTATAAGAGAGGGCTTGCGAGTTGGATAGTGACTTTTTTTGCAACTGAGACTGAGATTTGAGACTGGTTAAACTGTAAACCGTAAACCATAAACGGTTATTTCCCTAAGAGGCTGGTGAGCGCCCAGAGCAGTTCGTTGGCCACTCCCGTGGCATAGCTGCTCGCGCTGAAGCCCTCCTCCATCTTCATCGGTTTGAAGTTCGGCCGCAGCGTCCCGTCATCCCTACGGGTAATGGTGATGAACTTGCCATAGAACACCTGCTGGTTGCGCTTGCCGGCAGTCGAAGGCTGCGTCTCGCGGAAAGTGAAGTGATTTCCAAACAATTCCTCTTTTGATGCTTCACGTCTAAGAATACCCGTATATTTTTTTGGGGGCTTCATGATTGCGTCATTCAGCAACCTGGTCTTCAAGTCGACGCACAACTCATTATTAACTTTCATAGTTCACCTCCTTTCTTCGCGATGTTCTCTTTTGAGGCAAGGGACTCGCGACAGTCCTTTGCGAGAGGTGAATCACTACGGAGCATCTCATTGATGATGTCTCCAATGGGGCGAGGACGGCAGTATCTTCTTTCCTGTCCTCTGCCGGATGTCTGTAAGCTTTGTTTCTTCATTTTAAAAAGCTTTTAGATGTTGCGGTCAAAATCAACCGTGATGCAAAGGACACAAGGTACTTTTAGGGTAGGATAACCCCTGTTTCAGGTACTTTCAGGTACTCAGGTATTTTTAGGTATTTTCGGGTACAATATGAAAAAAGCCCTCAAAACGGGCTTCTTATACCTATTTTGAGGGTGAAAAAAATCCAAAAAAGTTAAGGTCTAACTATTCAATAGTGTGTCATATTCGTTAGCTACTTGGGCTTTGTAAGCGTATGCCCGGTATTTCTCAGCATTCTTATTTGCAGGATTGAGAGACATCCTGACGGTATGGAAAGCAGAACTGTTTTCCTTGTCCATAATGAGCTTTGAGCATAAAGTGTCATATTTGGTTAAAGTGAAATTGTTTCTTTGCGTCGTCTTTATCCACTCATAGAATTTCAAATGTTCAAGCATGGCGCAGGCGTGACCTGGATTCTCAAGCATGGTCAAAACAAGATTGTGAACCTTTTTCTGACTTTTAAGATTCTTAATCATTGGCATCTCAACGAAGTTGAATTCAGCAACATTATCCAAGAATGTGTCTGCCTTGTCTTTGGTACGTTGTAGATCAACGCTGGCAATAGTACCATTGGTTGGTGTTGAATTGGGCAAATCTGCAATCGTATTACCGATTTCCTTCTTAATTCTGCTTTGTTCCCTATATTTGGATTCCTCTTCGCTTGTTGGGTATTCACCTTTCCAACCATACACAAAGTCCATAAAGCTATCCTCATATTCGGGAGTTTCAAAAGAATCCAGCACTTCCCCATAAGTATTGAGTAGCGTAAAATATAGGTTAGTCAGTTTTATAGGAATAATAGTCATTACATCTTGATGCTCATTCCATAGAGATGCATCGCGACAGGCGAACTTGATTTTCTTAAATATTGCTTTCAATGTACTACGCATAAAAGCATCATCCTGAACAGCCCAGTACAGATGCATGAAGGCCAACCTTGTTCTTTTTACCTCAGCATTGAGTATGGTATTGTAGAAACGCAACAACGGAGATTTCAATTCGGGCAACGGAAATATGTCGTCTATGACAACTTCAGTAGTCAGATATTTGTATTCAATTTCATCTCTAAACACCTTATTCCTACGTGCAAGGATAGCAGAATCTCGAGTTTTACTGTCTTCGGCATATATATCTTTGGTCTCAACAAGTTCACCAAGCACATCATTTATGGCAAATTCCAAATCCACCAACTGACTTTTTTGCGATATCTTTCTGGCATTTCGAATCAGTAGTTCCAAAACATTAGGTTCCAGAGCCTGTTCCAAGATATTTGGACGGAGTTCTCCTCTCAGAATACTTTCGGTTATTGGTAGAGTCATATTCATAAGCATTATAGCATCCAGAGATTCTTGCGTCCGAAGTCGGGTAATTCTTCTTGACTGAAATGTGGCACATATTTGGCAACCAATTCGGGGTAAGCAATGGTTATTGGCACATTTTGCATTTTTACAGATTTCCAATAGAGCCGACAGAACTGATATACTTGAGTGATAATCTCCTTCTCTGTCTTTGTATCAAGACGATTGATGTTGTTTTTAGTTCCGTTACTGATGGTCAGTTTTATTGGATACAACTTATCGGCATTCCTGTTCCGAGCGTATCGTTCGTTGTTATACAGAAGGAACTCGGTAGCACGGAGATGAACATATGTACCACTCATCGGCATCTTGTCGTTCTGGGTCAAGTCAAAGGCTATTAGGTCTTCGTTACTGGCTGTAACGACGTTCACGACATAAATTGGGCAATTAACGTCGCATTGATGCAGCATATTTTCAATCTGTTCAGACTCCTCGCGCTTCAACTTCTTCTTATAATAATGGATAATAAGCCGGTCAGGTGTCCCGTAATCATTACAGAAGTGCCAGATAGATTTCTTCAGATCGCTTAGAAGGGTTTCTGTATCATCGGCTCTGCATGAATTGAAATTACGGAAACTGCCTTCCTTGTCAAAACAGAAAGCACTCCCCAAATATGGTTTTTTGATGCCTTTCTGTTTGCAGGCACCTATACCGACAATCATATCGTTCCCATTCACAAGACTCTTGACTCCCCATGCCATTCCACCCATTTTTCCGACAAGAGCAGCGGCTATGTTAGGTATAAACCAGTTGAAAGAAGGATTGCTGATATTGTTTCGATATATCACCTGAGATGTAATGCCATATTGCATAAGCAGTTCCTTCATAAGATAGTATAGTTCGTGCCTCTCCTTATCAGAGTCATCACGATGTATATCAGTTATTATGATGGCAATGTACTTTTTACCCGGTTGAAAGCGATTAGTATTCAGATGCTTTCTGATTTCTTCAATTGCTGTTTGTTCGGATTTGTAGGTGTAGCTCAGTCCACCCTCCCATATAGGTCGTTGCAGTAGATAATCGGCAATCGGAATATTGATGGTTTTTGCATTGTTTTTTTCTTGCACATTTTCCTCTTTGCCCCAATCGCCCTTGTCATAGTCTTTTGCATATTGTAGGATATTGTACAATCGCATTCGATAGGACTTTGTGATGGCGTCATCTTTATTAATGAAGAAATAAGTATATGGAACCTCGGGGCGTTTGTATGGGCCATGGTTGCGGAATTCTGAACGTGGTGCCTTTCCGATAGTCTTATCACCATAAACCAGTTCCTTGGCCTCGTCATCCACCATCATCACCTTGTCGGTTGGTAGTGTAATGAACTTGTTGCCATCAGGAAAGTCAATACCAACTTCACTCTTGAAATTATCTGTACAAATCCAATTGTCCAAAAATGATTGAGCAGCCGCAAGTTTGTTGGCAAACTTATCGGTTTCTCTTTTATAAGACGTTTTAATTCCAACAATCTGACTAATGCCACGATTTACAATTGGGTAAAACAATCCGTTCGTTCCTGTCCAGTGGCGTTGCTTGATATTTTTGATAGGGATAATGCAATGGTTACATACCACATCGTATCCATCTTGAGGCAAGTCGGCATAATTTTTGACTGGAGTTTTGGAAACAACAGAATTCCTGCCTTCAGCTATGTCCAATTGCCATCCGTCATATTGGTCGTTGAATCTTGGCTGTATGGTATATCGTTGATAAGAGGTGAGTGCGTCATCCTCGTTTGTCTTAACCCATATTTCCACTCTTCCGATAAAATCTCGTCGACATGGACACTCCTTCTTCCTGAAATATTTGACTATTCGTTGAATTAGTACAGCCTTTGCAAGCCTGACATTCTTTAGCATATCAAACTCTGCTTGATACTCCCTTTCTGGTGTGATGCCAATGGTTTCTTCTTCCCAATTGTTGAAAAAGACCTCCTCTTCATCTGATATCGCTGAGCAATGGTTCCATAAAAAGTCATCGCGTCCAACAGACATTCGAACGCTATTCTTCTTATAACAATTCTGCGCTTCTGCGTTAAGGCCGCCAATACCAGCAAAAAGGTCTATCACTCTAACCTTATCGGTCAACTCAATTTTTGTACTGTTTACTATCATTCTAACCTATGAATTATACTTTCCAAATTCGAACTGCAAAGATACGAAGAATTATTGAGATAAACTATAGTGTCGGCAAAAAAACAACAGACTTTTGGTAATTGTTCATTTTCTTATGGTTAATTCAGATATTTTTTGTACTTTTGCAAATTGAAAAATAGACATTTCCATTTGTGTGAATATCATTTGCACAATTAAAGAATATGAGCAATCGGTTGTCAAGGATTTCTTGACAACTCAACAGTAAAGAAATGAGAAAACCACATATCCGATAATGGCGAAGAATAAGAAAACTGAAACAACAAGCGAAACAAAAAGCAACCGACGCAAAAAAAGCGACAGTTCATCACTTTTGCCAGTTGATACGACAAAAAAGCAAAGTAAACAAGGAACTGAGGTTATCGCAAAATGCGACAACCTTATTCCTGTTCGGGATATTGAGAGTATGATATTTACCCTGAGAGGTGTTCAGGTGATGTTGGATCGAGACTTGGCTTTCTTGTACGGAGTTACTACTGGTCGTATGAATGAGCAGGTCAAACGCAACAGTGGTCGGTTTCCTGAATCATTCCGTTTTCAGCTGACAGCCAAAGAACGCGATGAGGTTATCGCAAAATGCGATAACCTTAAATCCTTGAAATACAATCCCGCATTGCCGTATGTGTTCACGGAACAAGGCATTGCACAGCTGTCTTCCGTATTGCATAGCCCCGTTGCCATTGAGGTCAGCGTGAAGATTATGAATGCTTTTGTGTCGATGCGCAGATTCCTTGTAACCAATGCTCAAATATTCCAGCGTCTTGATTCAATCGAACGGCATCAATTGATAACCGACCAACGCATCGATGAGGTCTTCCGTCGCCTTGATGCCGGCCAGCAACCGCAGCAGGGCATCTTCTTCGACGGGCAAATCTTCGACGCCTACACCTTCGTTTCTGACCTCATCCGCTCGGCCAAGAAGAGTATCGTGCTGTTCGACAATTATGTGGACGACACCGTGCTGGCGATGCTCGACAAGCGAGGGGAGAAAGTCTCCGCCACCATCTACACCCAGAAGGTCAAACAGCAGCTTTCGCTTGACCTTGCGAAGCATAATGCTCAATACCAGGCTATCGACGTGAAGCAGTACGACCGTGTTCACGACCGTTTTCTTAAGCCAGACGAGCAATACCAAGCTCGCTTGAAGATTGCCGTGGCGTGAAAACGTGGTGCGAAACACACCGCTACCTATGCATCGACAACACCGTCTATCAAAAATTGTTCTCCGCTTCGCTATCGAAAGTCCACTGGACTTTCTTCACATCTTTGAAAGACCTCGGCAAGCGTTGGTTCTCTTTCAACAAGATGGAGATGAAGGTAAGTGAATTGCTGGGGAAAGTGAAATAACCCTCTCGAATCCGAGGGGATTGAAAATACTATGAACAATGCGAGTGATGCCAGTGGCATCGCGAGAGAATTGCGGCCTTGTTCTGTCTTTGAGGAAATTGTTTTGGCTGTTTCAGAAATATTTCGTACCTTTGCAAATTGAAAATCAAACGATAAAAAGTAACTAAAACCGATTATTATAGACAGATAGAGTAATTGTAAATACATAATTTAAAGCGTTTTTGCTTTTCTTTGTAAACCTGAAATCGCCAATTTCAACTTGCTACACAAGAAAGGGGAAACGCTTGCGGGTATCCGTGAGCTTTCTTGTTTGCATTAAGGGTTTTGGCGAACCTCAGGTATGAACAGAAGTTCACGGACCTTTTTTTCCCAAAATAAACATTCCGCATATGACACCAGAAGAGAAAGCTAGGGTTAAGATTGACCAGATGTTTGACGACGCTGGTTGGAAGGTGGTTGATAGAGATTTCTACTCACCAACCCTTACGGCTGCCGCTATCCGCGAAGGACTCTTAAATGGTAATCGGGAAGCCGACTATTTCCTGTTCATCAATGGTGTGGCTGTGGGTGTATTGGAAGCAAAACGGAAAGAGGTGGATGTGACTGCCAGCGAGGTTTGCGAACAAACAGCATTGTATGCCCGAGGAGTTCCGAATTGCTACAAGGCCTTTTCTCGACCTCTCCCGTTCATCTATCAATCCAACGGAGAAGAGACATACTTCCGCGATTTCCGCGACCCTGATGGCGACCTCATCGAAATCAACCGCATCCATACCCCCAAGGAGATTGTAAAGATGCTGGGCATCGACGACCCATATGCGGGATTGCCGACGTTGAAGAAAAAGGGCTTGCGGGATTGCCAATATGAAGCCATTACAGAACTTGAAAGCAGTTTTCGTGCGGGACAAAAACGAGCCTTGATTGTACTAGCTACAGGTGCTGGCAAAACATACACAGCTTGTATGGCCGCCTATCGCTTTTTGGCATTCACGCCGATGAAACGCATTCTCTTCCTGGTCGACCGTAACAATCTTGGCAAGCAGGCAGAAGGTGAGTTTGGGATGTTCCGTCTGACGGAGAACGGAGACCCGTTCAACACCATCTATACAGTAAACCGTCTAAAGTCTTCAAAAGTTCCATCCGACAGCAATGTAGTCATCTCTACCATACAACGTCTATTCTCTCTGCTGACAGGAAAGGAAATTGTCGACAACGACGAGGACGATGAGGACACCCCTACTGGCGAAGTGCAGCTGACAGGAAACATCACGCTACCGCCCGACTTCTTCGATTTGATTATTATAGACGAGTGTCACCGCTCTATCTATGGCAACTGGAGAAAAGTGTTGGAATACTTCAATACAGCCAAACTTATAGGACTTACGGCAACACCGATTCCTGAAACAAAGGCATTCTTCAATAATAATATCGTGGTGAACTACACGCTGGAACAATCCATTGTGGATGGTGTGAATGTTGATGCCCGTATCTATCGTATCAAGACGGAAGCCACCGAAAATGGTGGTGCCATACTGAAAGGAGATAAACTTAAACGGGTCACCCGATATACCGGCAAGGTGGAAACCATACGCAGCGAGGAAACCAAGAACTATACCAAAGAGGAGCTAAACCGCAGCATAATCAATCCGGCGCAAATCAAGCTGGTACTCGAGACCTATCGCGATGCCGTCTATACGGAGATGTTCACCGACCCGCAGCGTGAGCCAAATATGGATTATCTGCCTAAGACCCTCATCTTTGCCTTGAACGAGATGCATGCCAACAACATTGTGCAGATAGCCAAAGAGGTGTTTGGCCGGACGGATGACAAATTCGTGCAGAAGATCACCTATTCTTCAGGTGACAGCAATGAGTTGATACGCCAATTCCGCAACGACAAAGAGTTCCGCATTGCGGTCACTTGTACATTGGTGGCAACGGGTACGGACGTGAAACCACTCGAGGTGCTGGTTTTTATGCGCGACGTAGCATCGGAGCCTCTGTATATCCAGATGAAAGGTCGTGGAGTGCGAACCATCGGCGACGACCAGTTGCGCAACGTGACACCCAATGCCATCAGCAAAGATTGTTTCTTCCTTGTCGATGCTGTTGGAGTAACCGAAAGTCAGAAGACCACGACAAGTCCCAGCAATGGTGAAACAGAGCAGATAATCACATTGAGACGACTCTTGGAACTGCTGACGCACGGCAATGTGAACGACGACTATCTGCGTCTTATTGCCGCTAAAATGGCGCGCATCTACAACAAAAGCACGAACACGCAGCGCGAGGAATTCAGACGCTTGGCTTATAGTGGGATGCAGGAGATATCGACCGCCATCTACAGCGCATTGGAGAATAATACGATACCTCCCTACGAAAGCATCGATAATCCCAACTTTGAACGCAAGGCATTGGTGGCTCCGCTGACCCATCACCCTGAAGCCCGTCAGTATTTGCTTATCCTTGCGGCTGGGTTTGTGGAGACATTGCAGCCTGGCGAAGACCAACTTATCTCCAAAGGATTCTCTTTAGAGGAGGCTAAAGAGGTCACCTCGGCTTTTGAAAAATATTGTAACGAGCATCAGGACGAGATTGAGGCACTCCGTATGATATACAACAACGAGGGCGAGCCGCTGACATATGCCATTCTGAAAGATTTGGAGAACAAGCTAAAGATGGCCAACAACCGATTCCAGTCGTCGCGCATCTGGAATTCGTATGCCATCGTGAGCCCACAATCTGTCAAGAAATATACCACCAAGGAGGAAAAAGAAGCCCTCACCAACATCATCCAATTGGTGCGTTTTGCCAATCATCAGATAGAGAAACTGGAAAGCTTGTATCCGCAAGCCCAGCAACGCTTTAATCTATGGTGGGGCCAGATGCAACGCATGGTGACCGAGTCGCAGATTACCATCATCCGGCAGATTGTGGATTATATTGCTTCCAACGGTGCCTGCACCATCAAGGATATCATTGAAGATGACAAGACACGTGCCGCCCAACTTATCAATGCCTTTGGTGGAAAGCAACAGGCAGACGAGGCACTCGTGTCGCTGTCAAAATTCTTACTCTACAGAAAAACCGCATAACATCTTATGGCAACAAATAAAGAGACATCGCTTACTAAAAAAGTCTGGACATTGGCCACCACCCTTGCCGGTCAGGGTATCGGATTTACCGATTATATCACCCAACTCACATACCTTCTATTCCTGAAAATGGATGATGAGAACGTGAAAACCTTTGGTGAAAACTCTGCCATTCCCGAGGGCCATCGTTGGAAAGACCTCGTCGAATTGGACGGTCTCGACCTCATCAAACAATACGAGAAAACGCTGGAAACGCTGAGCAAAGAGGAAAACCTAATAGGTACCATCTTCGTGAAAGCACAGAACAAAATCGACAAGCCTGTCTATCTCCGTAAAGTAATTACGCTGATTGATGAAGAGAATTGGTTAGTGATGGATGGCGACGTGAAAGGTGCCATTTATGAAAGCATCCTTGAAAAGAACGGCCAAGATAAGAAGAGTGGCGCTGGTCAATATTTCACGCCTCGTTCCCTTATATCAGCAATGGTCGATGTCACCCGTCCGCAGATAGGTGAGACGGTTTGTGACCCCGCTTGTGGTACTGGTGGTTTCTTGATGGCTGCATACGACTATATGAAGGATCAGTCGCAAGACAAAGCCAAGCGCGACTTCCTTCGCGACAAGGCATTAATGGGTTATGACAACACAGCCCTTGTGGTGACCTTGGGTTCCATGAACCTTTACCTACACGGCATAGGTACCGACCGCAGCCCAATCCTCTGTGAAGACTCATTGGAGAAACAGCCTCAGAAGTTGGTCGATGTCATTTTGGCCAATCCTCCCTTTGGCACACGTCCGGCTGGCAGCGTGGATATCGACCGCCCCGATTTTTATGTAGAGACCAAGAACAACCAGCTGAACTTCCTCCAACACATCATGGTGATGCTGAAAAACTCGGGGCGCGCCGCCGTCGTGCTACCCGACAATGTGCTGTTTGAGGGGGGCGCTGGTGAGACCATCCGCAAAGAACTACTGAAGAACTTCAACCTGCATACCATCCTCCGTTTGCCTACAGGTATCTTCTATGCCCAAGGGGTGAAGGCCAATGTCCTTTTCTTCAAGAAGGGTGAGCCGACCAAAGAGGTGTGGTTCTACGACTACCGCACAGGCATCAAGCACACGTTAGCCACCAAGCCGATGATGCGACACCATCTTGACGACTTTGTGGCTTGCTACAATGCCGACAACCTCTCAGCAAGAAAGGAAACCTACAACGCCGAGAGTAACCCCAATGGCCGTTGGCGTAAATACGATGTGAAAGAGTTGCTGAAGCGCGACAAAACCAGCCTTGACATCACATGGATTAAGGAAACTAGCGACGATGACAATCTGACATTGACAGAGTTGATGACCTCCATTCAGCAAAAGAGCGACAACATCAGCAATGCAGTAGCTAAACTACAGGCGTTAATGGCAAATATCGAGGAATAATGGATACAAAGAAACTACGCCAGAAGATACTCGACCTTGCCATTCGTGGTAAACTTGTGCCGCAAGACCCGAATGACGAGCCGGCATCCGTATTGCTGGAACGTATTCGTGCTGAGAAAGAACGTTTAATCAAAGGAGGAAAGATTAAACGCAGCAAGAAGACCGCCACAGATTATGAGACAGAAGCACCATTCGAGATTCCTACAAGTTGGGAGTGGACAACTGTTGATGAGATTGCCCCTTCCATATTGTATGGTGTAAGTGTGTCGGCAAAAGAAAGTGGAAACTATAAACTATTGCGAATCACAGATATTCAGAATAATAAAGTAAAATGGGAAACAGTACCCTTTACTAATTATGATGATAATAAAGCCCAAGCTTATTTGTTACAGGATGGTGATATCCTTTTTGCAAGAACAGGAGCAACGGTAGGAAAATCATATTTGGTTGAAAGTTTATTACAACCATCTATATATGCTTCTTATCTTATTCGAGTACAAACTTCAAATATGATTCTCCCAGCATATATAAAGCTCTTTTTTGAATCAGGCTATTATTGGGAGCAAATCACTTTGAGTTCTGTAGGAATAGGTCAGCCTAATGTCAATGGAACGACTTTAGCCGCACTTTCTATTCCAATTCCTCCATATCATGAACAGCAGCGCATTGTTAATGAAGTTGAGCGTTGGTTTGCCGTGATTGATGCATTGGAAAGCAATGTGGATGATTTGTTGAAGGCGATTGACAAAGCCAAATCCAAAATCCTTGACCTCGCCATTCACGGCAAACTTGTCCCCCAAGACCCCAACGACGAGCCCGCCATTGAACTCTTGAAGCGCATCAATCCTAAGTTTGAGGCTTGTGAGGACTCATTGTACAAGTATATTCCTCAAGGATGGGCAGTTTGCGCAATTCAAGACATTGCGTCCTCAGAACTTGGAAAGACTTTAGATAGAGAGAAAAATAAAGGAGAATTTAGACCATATTTGTGTAGTATCAATGTTTTTTGGAATCAGTTCGACTTGTCAGAAATGAAGCAGATGCGTTTTGAAGATGGGGAGTTGGAGCATTATTCTATACATCGAGGAGACCTGGTTATTTGTGAAGGGGGTGATGCTGGAAGGTGTGCTGTATGGCCCTATAACAATAGCGTCCTCTTCCAGAACGCAATACACAGAGTGCGTTTCAAAGCAAATATTGATTCACACTTCTATATGTATCTGTTAATGTACCTAAAAAACAACCATCTTCTTGATAAGTATTGTAAAGGGGTAACTATTAAGCATTTTACAAAAACAGCATTGATTTCTTTACCTGTTGTGCTACCTCCTATTAACGAGCAACTTCGCATCGTAACCAAGATAGAAGAACTCTTTGCCGTACTTGACAGCATCAAAGAATCCTTAGAATAAAAACCGTCATGAACAGGCTTGTACTCATAGGCAACGGCTTCGATATCGCACATGGACTCAAAACCAGATATGAGAATTTCATTGACTGGTATTGGGAAGAGTGGGGACATCGTTTGATGACAAGTGGAAATAAAACAGAATCCGACGAGTTTTGTCATTTTATCCTGAATGATTCAGTCGGATTTGGTGCCTGGTATTTGATTCGCGATTGGTACTACCAAAAAAGGAGTATGGATGCCAATGAGTTCATCCATAGGGTCAAACTTGATGCACAATTATGCGATTTCGAGTATAAAAGTCCATTCTTTGAGAAGATAAACCTTAGTGTTGAGACAAAGGGATGGGTGGATATTGAGAATATATACTACGACTTTCTGACGCAAGACTTTAAAACGAGGTCGGTTCCGAATTGTAAGCCACAGTCGAAGGATTTAAACATTCAGATGAATGTCCTGCGGAACAGGCTTGTTGAATACTTGAAATCGGAAGAGGGAAAGTTGAAGAACCGGTTTGGCGAGATCAGAGATAAAATATATCGGCCCATAGAAAGACAGGAGATTGAAGTTGGACATTCGCTGGGGATTCCGCAGGATGAGTTGACACCTAAGAATATCATGCTGCTCAACTTCAACTATACAATCACTCCCGAGATGTATCTGGCAGACAATTCGACAGTCAACTATATACATGGGAAACTGGATAACCCTCAAGGTGTGATATTCGGCTATGGGGATGAATTGGATGGTAGCTACAAAAAGTTGCAGGCGCTAAACGATAATGAGTATCTGCGGAATATCAAGTCGATTCGTTACATGGAGGCTGACAACTATAGGCGGATGCTTGAATTCATAGAGTCGGGACCTTTCCAAATCTGCATCATGGGGCATTCCTGCGGCAACTCTGACCGCACGTTGCTGAACACACTTTTTGAACACCACAACTGCGTTTCTGTAAAGCCGTATTACTATGTGAAAGAAACCGGAGAAGACAACTATCTGGAGATGGTAATGAACATTAATCGTAATTTCACCGACCCAAAGCTGATGCGCAACAGGGTGGTTAAAAAGCCCTACTGCGAACCCCTAGTAAACAGCACAACAGAGGATGGTCAACTGACACAACGATAGACAACCAAAAAGTTTGGCGATAAAGGTTTTTCATACTACCCGTAGGGGAACTGTGGTATGCCTGCCGAACTTGATGAGGCAACACCTCTGAATTAAATTAAATGTAGTGAAGAACCCTATTTTTTAACGTTTCGCAAAGCGAGAGAAGAGCAAGCTCGTTTGCTTTTCAGAGCCAAAGAAACGTCAGCGCAAGCTAATGTGAAGCGGGGCGACCACGAGTTGGCTGCCCCAATTTTTTCAGGTAATCAGGTAATATAGTGAATTCTTTCATCGGTAAAGCGGCATATTATGTGTCTCAAGAAATGGCGTTTTTCTTCTTCTTTAATCGGAATCAGCGGCATATTATGTGTTTTTATCAGATAGCCGAAAAAAGCGGTAGATTTGATTTGTTTTTATGATAGCCGAAACGGTTGGTTTTCCCAAGGGCCGGAGGCAATCTTCCTCTCGCTGGCGCGACAGGGTGGGGGAAGCCCGCTGTGCCCGATACGCCGCGCGGAGGCTAAAACGGAGGAAGCCCCATGCGGGACCCCCTTGAAAAAATGTGCGTTTTGTTCTCCGCTGCGCTATCGGAGGTTCACAGGACCTCCTTCACATACTTTTCCTCCCCCGCACCAGTATCCTCGTCTTACTGTGAGTCTTAAGTGGAAAGGAAGTTGACTCACTGCATTGTATTTTATTCTTAAGGTGTTCGCAGGCATACCATGCTCGCTCCATTTAATTTGATTTCAGCGGTGCTCGCAGGCCGTGTCCCCTCTTTAGCAGTCAGAGAGGCAAGAGTTGGTTGTTGGGTAGCAGAGTTGTTGTCAATGTGGCATTTGTAGTAAATAGCAGTAGAAGAGCAAAGAAGCCGTAGTTGGTAAATAAGTACCGGGGCCAGGCAGAAGCCTCACATCGCCGATGATACTGCACTTGTTGGCTCCGCCTACGTCCCTTCATCTCGGCATAGCTCATGCAAGCATGGCTCTGCGCTCGACTTCCGGGACTCCTGTGGAAAAGTAGGTCGCCGCCCATTTTTTATAAAGGGAACCGTTATCGGTTCCCTTTTTTTGTTGCCATCCTATACAATAATATTGTGGATGTTGCGTTATGCAAACAAAATAATCAAAAAATGCCGATAGCATATACAAATACAATACACGACTATTTTGCCACGTTGCCGATTGACAAGGCGTGGGTGTATGGTTCGTTCTCTCGTGGCGAAGAACGGGAAGATAGCGATATTGATATTATGGTACGCTATATGCCTGAAGGTGTGTCGCTGTTGAAGCACGCCCATATTATGAATACCTTGTCCGACCTGCTTGGTCGGCAGGTGGATCTCGTCGAAGAGGACTGCCTGCTGCCGTTTGCTTCCGAGTCGGCAATGAAAGACAGGAAGCTTGTTTATGAGAGAACCGCTTAAAGACAAAGGCCGCTTGGAGCATATCCTTGCCTCGATTGAACGTATTGAACGTTTCACGGCGGGGATGTCGTTTGAAGATCTTCGCAAGGACGAGGTGACATATTACGCTGTAGTCAAGTGTATAGAGATTATAGGCGAGGCATCTTATATGCTTACCAATGAATTCCGAGAGGCGCATCCTCAAACTGCATGGCGTGACATCATCGCCATGCGTCATGTATTAGTTCATGGGTATTATCAAGTCAGCACAAAGCAGGTGTGGAAGGTGATACAAGAAGACTTACCTCCACTGAAAGAGCAGGTGTTAACCTATTTCAATGATTTCGTGGAAAAGTAAGTCGCCGCCCTTTTTTTTTAAGGGAACCGAAAACGGTTCCCTTTTTTTGTTATCATCCTATACAATAATATTGTGGATGTTGCGTTATTAGAGTGTTATGTCATTAATAGAGCGAAATATTGACGGTATCAAGCGGTTGTGCAACGCCCATGCGGTGGCGCAAATGTCGGTGTTTGGGTCTGTTCTCACCGACCGCTTCAACGATGACAGCGACATTGATATCCTTGTATCCTTTGATGCGCTCCCTGTCGAGGAATATGCCGACAACTACCTGCAGCTACAGGCCGCCCTGCAAGCGCTTCTGGGACGCGAGATAGATCTTGTAGAGGACAAGGCCATACGTAACCCCGTATTCCGCAACCAAGTTGACCGTACAAAAGTGCAGATTTATGGATGAGTATAGCAAGAAATACCTGTTGGATGTGCTGAATGCCTGCGAGGAGGTTGAGTCGTTCTTCGAAGGTGAAAAGATATTTGCAAACTTCCAGACAGATATCCTCCGTCAGCGTGCTGTCGAGCGTAACGTGGAAATCATGGGCGAAGCCATCAACCAGTTGTTGAAGCACGACCCGACAATAGTCCTCCCTAATGCCAAGGCCATCATAGGTACCCGCAACCGTGTTATCCATGCCTACGATAATGTGACACCGGAATTTCTCTGGAGCCTGGTGATAAACCATATTCCCAAATTGCATGAGGATGTAATGCGGTTGTTGGGAAAGTAAGGTGCCGCCCATTTTTTTAAGGAGTTCCAATCGGGACTCCTTTTTTTTGTTGCATTGTGTCTGTTCGGCCAGATTATATTTCGCCGTAATATTCTCCAACTATTTACAAGGAGAATATTTTAGCATCGAAATATTCTCCGACAAAATAGATGGAGAATATCTTGCCGAAAAATATATTCTGACTAAACAGCAGGAGAATATTACATCACTGCAATATTTTCCATGTAAATAATCGGAATATAAAACCGGTCATTCCTCCCCCATTTCATTTCCGTTTCATCCTTCCTCACCCCATCGGACACCCGTTCCCCTCTCTTTTTGGTATCTTTCTATTCAAAATAGACAAGGAAGCGGAGAACACCATACATCTGTAGTGTTCTCCGCCATTTTTTTTACTTTAGTATTCCCATTTGAGTGGTTCGGCCGGTTCAAATTCGAACACGGGCTGTCCTTCTTCGAATACGGGTACCTGAATTTTAATTTTCTTCGCAGTCTTTGCTCTGTTGATGAATTTTCGCGGATTATTCAGAAACAAATAACTCGAACTATAGTCAGCGGGTTCTGATGTGGAGAATGTCATTGGTGCATCATCATCAAATCTAACAATAACATTATTTCCGTTGCTAAAAATTGTTGTTTGCAACTGACCTTTTGAAAGAGTAAGGATTACTTGGTTGCCATCCTGCTTGCGATAACGAACGTCTATTTGCAGTTTTGAACCACCATTGTATGGAAATTCGAACTCATGCTGATTGTCACTTAACAATGACATCCATACATTAGTTGCATCTGTCATTTCGTCATCACTTCTACGTTCGACCCAATGAGATTTACTCATTGCAAACTCTATTGAGTCTGCAATGCGAGATTTCTCTGCAGCGATAGAGTCCTCCAAATGCTTTTTCTCCATTCGCTCAATGTTACGGATGGAATCGCGTACACGTTGTTCTGCACGTTCCTCGTCAGTCATAAAAACTGATGAAAGGATTAACAAAAAGATGAAAACTCCAAAAGCAACCCCAACGCCAGCGAGTATCCGCATAAACGTATTCTTGCCTTTCCCCTTCTTTTTCATCCAAATTGGGACGAACACGCAGGCTGCAATAGGAAGCAACACTGCCAAAATTGCAATAAATGTTGACATAATCTTATGGTTTTATTTATACATAATTTCAAATTACAAAGCGTGGTGCCGTACACCACTTCTTCGAATGATGGTCCTGAGAAATACCTTGAGATAAAGATGCAGATAACAGCCCACGCTATACGCGAGAAGCCGTTACACTTGCTTGCATCTCTTGAAAATTTCTCAGGTTTTCATTCGCAAGACGAAGATATAACGCTTCGTGATTTCCTTTTGAAATCGACTGCAAAAGTACGACTTTAATTTGAATTGGCGAAATTTATTTTCATCCGCCCCCCTGTAAGCAAAAAGAAAGCGGCCCCGCTGGAGCCGCAAAAGTATTATTCCGTGATGTTTTTCGATGCTAATATTCGGTCGACGATAACATAATCGCCATAGAGATGGAATACAATTGTCCAGCGGTGCATCACCGCCATTGTGCGGGCATCGGGATGGATGCGCCGTGCGGTAAGGTAACGGCTTGGCGAGAATGTGCCAGCAGCAAAGGAGAGTTCGGAGATGTAGGAATAAAGGCGGATGACATAACGCCGACCCGATTCGGGACGGTAGATTTCCGACACATAGGCTTCGACCTGCTGCATATCACGGTCAGCCTCGGCGGTGAGAACTACTTTCCGTTCACGCATAGAGTTCATTCAGGCGGCTGACCGAATTGCGATACGATGTTTCAAGGCTTATGTAACCTTCAGGCAGGCTCTCTTCGCTAGTGAGTTCACGCTGATGCGCGAAGAAATCTTCCAGTCGGGACTCCACCCGTGCGTTGAGTTCGTCGTTGTCAAGGTCGAGGTCATCGTGTACGGGTCTGGTCTTTCTTGTTCTCGGCAAGCGGACTGAGGACGAACCGTTTGTGTATGCAACTGCTGTTTCCATTTCTCAAATGATTTCGGCTGCAAAAGTACGACAATTATTTAGATTGGCAAAATTTATTTTGCTAGGTCGGGAAATGTGTGTACTTTTGCAACTCAGTAATAACATTAAAAACAAACATATTATGAAGAACGTTCTTTTTATCGTGGGCTCCATGCGGGAGCGGTCGTTCAACAGACAGCTGGCTAATGTGGCGGAGGAGATGATTNNGAGATGATTGCCGACAGGTGTAATGTGAAATATCTTGACTACAGTGACTTGCCGTATATGAACCAGGACCTTGAGATGCCGGTGCAGCCCGTCGTGGCGAGGGTGCGCAAGGAGGTGGTAGAGGCCGACGCACTGTGGATATTCACGCCAGAGTATAACTTCGGCTGTCCGGGAGTGCTGAAGAACCTGCTGGACTGGCTGTCGCGCCCGATAGACATGAGTAACTTCCAGAACCCTTCGGCGGCCCTCGGCAAGAAGGTGGCCGTCAGCGGCTGCGGCGGCAAGAACATGACGCAGAGTTGCCGCGCCAAGCTCACCGAGCTGCTCGACTTCATGAAGATGGACCTTATGCACGAGCCGCAGACCGGCATCGCCCTCGGCCTCGAAGCCTGGACCAAAGGCGAGTTCCTCCTCACCGATGACCAGCGCGCCGAACTACAACGTCAAGCCGACGCGTTCTGCAAGTTTATTGATGTATAGGAGTATGTACAATGTCAAGATAACAGCCATTCGCAAAGCGGACTACAAAGATCTACAGTCCCTCTATGAAAACCCAATAGAGCATACCTGCGATGTGGTGGAAGGCCAGACGTGGGTGAGCAGCAAGGGAGAAAAACCTGAGGGAATGTGTGATAGTGCTTGGGAGAGTATGAAGTGGTTTGTGCAGGAACTGGCGGCTGGCAGAGGCGATTTCTACAACGGTTGGATGAAGAACTCCGACAGTGCCATGATTAGCTGCAATGACGGCTTCCGTCCAGTGAGTTTTCTGTTGGAACGAGAATAGCCCAAAAGAAATATTTTGCCGTATCGGCAAAAAGTTGTATTTTTGCACTTTTAAATAGAGGATACGACAGAGATGAATAATATTCGCAACTTCTGCATTATCGCACATATCGACCACGGTAAAAGTACCTTGGCCGACCGTCTGCTGGAGGTGACAAATACCATCAGCCAGCGCGAGATGCAGGATCAGGTGCTTGATGATATGGAGCTGGAGAAGGAGCGCGGCATCACTATCAAGAGCCACGCCATCCAGATGAACTATTCAAGGTCGGAGGTCGGAGGTCGGAGGTCGGAGTATATTTTGAACCTCATTGACACACCGGGCCATGTGGACTTCAGCTACGAAGTGTCGCGCGCCATTGCCGCTTGCGAGGGTGCACTCTTGGTGGTGGACGCTACCCAAGGCATACAGGCACAGACCATCTCTAACCTTTATCTAGCATTAGAGAACGACTTGGAAATCATCCCCGTGATGAACAAGATAGACCTCGACAGCGCAATGCCCGAAGAGGTGGCCGACGAGATTGTCGACCTGCTGGGCTGCAAGCCCGAGGAAATCCTCCGCTGTTCGGCAAAGACGGGCATGGGTGTGCCAGAGATTCTCGACGCTATCGTCGACCGTATCCCTGCCCCCGAGGGCGACCCCAATGCACCGCTGCAGGCCCTGGTATTCGACTCGGTATTCAATCCCTTCCGTGGCATTATCAGTTACTTCCGCATCATGAACGGTACACTGAAGACTGGTGACCACGTGAAATTTTTCTCTACTGGAAAAGAGTACGATGCCGACGAGGTGGGTGTGCTGCGCCTGAATATGGAACCTTGCAAGCAACTCTCTGCCGGCAATGTGGGCTATATCATCAGCGGCATCAAGACCAGCAAGGAGGTGCGTGTGGGCGACACCATCACGCATGTCGCCGAGCCTTGTGAAAAGCCCATCGAGGGCTTCGAGGCAGTGAAGCCGATGGTCTTCGCGGGTGTCTACCCTGTGGACACTGACGACTACGAAGAGCTGCGCGCCAGCATCGAGAAGCTGCAGCTCAACGACGCCAGCCTCACCTTCGAGCCAGAATCCTCGCTGGCCTTGGGCTTCGGTTTCCGCTGTGGATTCCTCGGCCTGCTTCACATGGAGATTGTGCAGGAACGCCTCACCCGCGAGTTCAACATGGATGTCATCACCACAGTGCCTAACGTGCAGTATAAGGTGAAGCTTACCAATGGCAGCGAGATTGATGTCTACAACCCCTCGGGCATGCCCGAGCCCAATAATATCGCCGAGGTTTACGAGCCTTACATCCACGCCCAGATTATCACCAAAGCCGATTTTATCGGACCGGTGATAAAGCTCTGTATGGACAAACGAGGCATCCTGAAGAACCAGAACTATCTCACCACCGACCGCATCGAAATTACTTTCGATCTGCCGCTTGGTGAGGTGGTGTTCGACTTCTACGACAAGCTGAAAAGCATCTCGAAGGGCTACGCCTCGTTCGACTACTATATCAACGGCTACCAGCCCTCGAAGCTGGTGAAGCTGGAGATACTCCTCAACGGCGACCCCGTGGATGCCCTCAGCACCCTCACCTATGTCGACAACGCCTATCCCATTGGCCGCAAGATGTGCGAGAAGCTGAAAGACCTCATCCCGCGCCAGCAGTTCGACGTGGCCATCCAGGCCGCCATCGGCAGCAAGATTATCGCCCGCGAGACGGTGCGTCAGGTGCGCAAGGATGTGACGGCCAAGTGTTACGGTGGTGACATCACGCGTAAGCGCAAGCTCCTCGAAAAGCAGAAAGAAGGTAAGAAACGCATGCGCCAGGTGGGCAACGTCGAGGTGCCGCAAAGCGCCTTCCTGGCAGTGTTGAAACTGGATTGATTTCCGCGGCTTTAGGCTGCGGTGCCGAACAAAGCAGATATAATCATTTAATAATTAATAATTATGAAAAAGACATTGAAACTTTTGATGGCGGCTGTCGTGATGATAGCTACCGTGAGTCTGGCTGCATGCAGCAAAGACGATGACAAAAAAAACAGTGATAATCCTACCCCTGTAGACCATAATGACTTTGCCATTCGTCAGGGTGGTGGAATTGTGAATTCGGGAGACACGGTTTTGAACGACTCTTACAAGGTGGCATTCTTTGTGTTCAATCAGTCTTCTGAAGCACAAACTTTCTCCGCAAGGGTAGAGAAAGTGTCTGGACCTGATGCAATGAACAACATTTCCTATTGCGTTAATTTGTGCTATGACCCTCTTCCCTGTGAACGCATTAAACCCAGTTTTACCGTTGAAGCCAATGGCTCTCAAGAACTGGATTTCGAATATATGGGCGATGAGCATGCCAAAGCGCTATACCGACTGACTGTAGGTAAAGGTAGCGCGATGGAGAATCCGGAGGTGGTCTACTTTCAGCTGAATACTGAACAATAAAGGATGTTATTTAATCGAGCGCTCGTAGCGTCGTACTTGTAGTAGATACCACGTTAGGATAGTTATTCCAACTAATGCCGAAGCGACCGAGAAGAGCCTGATGGCTAGCAGGAAACTACCCTGAGCGATGCCAAAGCCAATGCCAGCGGCTCGTAATGCGAGTAGTGTCAAGTAGAACAAAAACTCGGTACGTTGGGTAGAGAAGATATTTGAGATAAATGTTAACGTGGTGGAAGAGAGCGCCACGAAGAGCCACGGGAGCAGTGTCTGTACATAGATGCCGCTCCCGTTCCATTTATCGCCAAAGAGGAAGGTGAACACAGGCTCGGCGGCGAACCAAATAATAACGAATACGGGCAGCGCGACAGCATATAGTAGTACCAGAAAACGGCGGATGGATGAGACAATGCTCTGGCGTTTTCGCACCCCTTCGGCGATACGGGCGTAGAGCACGCGCTCGAGGTTGCTGTTAATGAGGTTAACCGGTCGGAATGTGAATGTCAGTGCCAAGGCAAAGAGGCCTACCTCGGCTTTGTCGAAATAGAATGCAAGCCAAAGGAATGGTAGGTTAGCCGAAAGACTGTTAATGAAATCCTTGGTGGCAACAAAGAGGGGGAAGTTACGGTGACGGCGTGCAGCGTCAGTGCATTGCTGTTTCTTTGTCGATGGAAGGTACAGTGTAGACAGCTGGAATCGGTAAACCAAGTTGGCCACAGCCTGTCCGATGACGGTGCCTAACGGCATACCTGAGCGGAAGAATCCCATGAGGCCAAAGCCTATCTTGAATAAAGCTCCTGCCACCGAATTGACGATGGCCGAGGCAGCAATCTGGCGATAGTGTCGTGCACGATTGAAAAGGGCGGCATAGACGCGCGAAGTGCCCGAAAAGTAGACCATGGGTGGAATGAGTAGCGAGAGGGGTCCGATTTGTGAGAAGTTGCCTGGCAGTGAGTTTGTGAGGTAGAGTACCGCGACAAGGGTGAGCAGGGCTAGCGAGACCCATGTATTCATCCTCAGCGCGAATCGTGATATGGCTGCGGCTTCGGTCTCGTCGCGTGCCACCACCACGGCCAATTCGTACTTGCACGTGGAAAGGATGATGAGCACTTCGATGTAGGAGTAAAAGATATTGAAGAGGGCAAAATCGGTCGGGGAAAAGATACGGGTGAGTATCAGGTAGGCCAGTAACGCGATGGCTTGTGCCAACACGTTACCACTCACTAGGGTGGCGGCTTCACCTATGACGCTGTGTTTCCCAGGAAGTTTCATATGTCTCCGTGGTATTTACGCATTACCCATTCTCCACCCAACAGCAACAGGATGAGTATCAGAATCCAGGGGAGGTTCACTAGTTCGGAGAAACGGGTATGGGTATAGATGACGGGCTTAAGCGATGAGAGTTGCGAGATGAGGGATGAAAGGTCTGAAGGATAGGCCATTTCGCCGCCAGTGATGGCACTGACAGTAGCCAGTAGGGTGTGGTCGGCGGTGAGATTGGCCTGTTCCAGGTGTAGCGCTTCGACGGCAAAGGCTCCTTCGGCGGTGAGGGTGATGCCGTCGTATGTGGTGGTGGCGGTGTAGCGGTAGAGCCCTTCCGGTAGTCGGTTAAGTGTGAGGCTGTAGCCGCTACCCTGACGGGAGAAGCTATAGTCGGCATAGATCGAGTCGCCTTTGATCGAGAATGTAGCGTCGGGGATGTTATAGGGCTCGAAGGCATCATTGTAGAGTTGCGCCGTTATGTTGATGCGCTCGTTGTCGGAGTAGTGGCGGGCGGTCTCTACAATGAAGCGGTCGCGTTTTTCGCTCATGGCGGTGAAGTTGACAATCTGGCTTATCATCCGGTCGAATTGTCCATGGGAGTTGTTGTTCAGGTAGTTGGCTAAACGCCATTTCCACAACCCTTCGCCCCAGAAAAATGCACGTCGTTGCTGGCCTTGCGCTGTGGCGGCCACCAGTGGCTGGCGGGTGTCGATGTTGCCCAGTCGGGCAGTGAAGAGCGACTGGAGTGCTGCCGATGTCTTGGCCTCCCCAAAAGGAGCGTCAAGGGGCGGTAGCTGCTCTATGGCCTGGGCGTCGTCGCCATCAAGGCCGAAGAGGGCGAAACGGTCGTTATAGACGGCAGTCACCTCATTGCTTTTCTTTGTCTTCGACACAATCTCCAGTCCGCCATGCAGGGCGTTGAAACGGGATAGGTCTGTCTGTGTCCCGATGACAAACACTTGGGGCAACTCCTCGGCCCATTTGGGGATGTCATGTGCTGTTGACGGCAAGTTGTGGAGAATTACAAGGCTGAATGCCTGGATGCTCGATTGTGCCAATGTATGGGCGTTGTTTGCCAGTATCACTTCCGCCTCGTAATTGGGGTTACTCTCTACGGCCTTCTTCAGGGTAGCGAGGTCGGGGTGGGGGGCATTGCCTACAATGGCCACCTTATGGCGACCGTCGATGACATTGACAAATATTTTTACCGTATTGTTACTCAACGAGTTCTCTCCCTCCTCGGGTGTGAGGTGGATGGTGTAATGCTGGAGTCCTGGATGGTTTGCGGGAATGTTGAAATTGAGTGTCTGTACATCGTCGTCACCAGTGTAATCAATCCGTTGCTTGAGCCCAAATCCTTTGCGACCGTCATCAATGGACAGTATGGTGCTGTGGCCACCGAGCAGGTGGGCGGTGAGGGTAATCTCAACAGGGAAGTCGTTGCCCAGCATGGCGATACGGTTATGACGCACGTTGGCAATAGCAGCGTCGCGCTGTGGAGTGGTGTCGCCGAGGGCTACAGTGTAGACGGGGATGCCCAGTCGTTCAGCCGTGGTGGTTGGGTTTGCCCCTCGGTTGTGGATACCGTCGGAGGCCAGTACGACGGCAGCCGCGTCGGGTGGCACGTCAAGCAATGCCGAGAGGTCTGTTTGACCGGGATTGGAACCATCGGCGTTAAGGACTGTCCGGCAGTCGCCATCAATCTCCTTTTGAAGTGTTTGCAGTGTGAAGGCCGAGTCTGCACTCATCTTCACCGACTCGGAGCAGTCATCGACCAGCACCACCAAGGGCTTTTGTCGTTCATGGACAGTGCGGCGTGCCACTGGTGCCAGCAGCAGCAGGGCGATGGCCGACACCGCCAGGAACCGTAACGTCGCCAGTGCGGCGTTAAGCTGCTTACTGAAATGACGATGCCCTACATAGTAGAGTACCGTCGCATAGGCGGCACCCGCCAGTAGGCAGAGCAGGACAAAATACCAAGGATAGTCGATTATCATAGTGGTTGGTGTTCAGAGGTTAGTTTCCATAGACTAGGAGGCCGAAACGGTCGGGGTTGAAGCGTTCCTGTGCCACCCGCTGTAGGTCGGCGGGAGTGACAGCCAGTAGGTCGGCATTCATCTCCTCGAGGGTGTTCACATGGTCGTAGCAGAGGTAGGCCTTGCCGATGCTCTGCATCTCGTTCATGCCAAAGTCGTCATTGATGGCTATCTGGCCAATCATCTGCCGTTGTGCCGAGCGCAACTGTGTGTCAGTGAGGGGCGTTGTGGCGATGCGTAGCAGTTCGTTGACAATCAGCCGACGCGCCTTTTCCTGTGCCCCGGGGTCGACTCCGGCGTAGATGTAGAAGAGGCCCGTGTCGGAGAATGGAATATATTGCGATTCAATGTTGTAACAGAAACCGTAGTGTTCGCGGACAGCCACATTGAGGTGCGAGTTCATCGCGGGGCCTCCCAAAATGTTGTTCAGCAGCGAGAAAGCCGTTTTGTCGGCATGGTAGACATCGGGAGCCTCGCAGCCAATGAGCAGGTGGGCTTGGTGGGTATGACGGTTCACATGGCGCTCGAAAGGCTGGAACACAGGCTTGTGGCTACGGTCTACTGCCGAAGGGTGATTGGAATAGCCACCGAAGTACTTCTCGCAGAGGCGCACCAGTCGGGAGAACTCCACGTTGCCCGACACCGTGACGACCATCCGCGAAGGGGTGTAGTTGGTCCGCATAAAATGCTGGATGCTTTTGGGCGTGAAGCGTTTTACATTGCGCTTGGTGCCCAGGATGTTGTGCGCCAGAGGGTGCCCCGCATAGGCCAGTTCCTCGTACTGGTCGTAGATGAGCTCCGACGGGGTGTCGTTGTACGAGTTAATCTCTTCAAGCACCACGTCTTTCTCCTTCTCTATCTCGTTGAGGGGGAAGGTGCTGTGGAAAAGAATGTCGGCAAAGAGTTCCAGGCAGCGTTCCAGGTGCTCGCTGAGCGACGAGGCGTAGACGCAGGTTTCCTCCTTGGTGGTGAATGCGTTAAGTTCGCCACCCACGCCGTCGATGCGGTTCTGTATGTGGTAGGCGCGGCGGTGTTCGGTGCCTTTGAAGAGCGAGTGCTCGATAAAATGCGCCATGCCTTCGTCAGTGCCGCTTTCGTCGCGGCTGCCTACATTGATATACACTCCCGAGTAGGTCACTCTTGAGGGCGTGTGGCTCAGTATTATTTTGATGCCGTTAGGCAGTGTGTGGTATTCGTACAAAGGTTTTGGTTTAAAGGTTAACGGTGAGAGGTTGATGGTGAGCGGAAGGCCAGGAACCATGTGCAGAAGAGGATGCCGGCGAGGGAGTCGAGGGTGTTCTCGCTGAGGAACGAGACGAGGATGGTGACCATCCAGGCCACCATTAGAGGGCTCTGGCGTCGCAGGGCGGGGCTGGCACGGAGGAAAAGCAGCAGGAGCAGCACCACGGCGGGAATGCCGAAGAGGGCCGTCAGTGTCAGGTACTCGTTGTGGGGGTGGCAACGGTCTCCTTGCATCGACGAGCCTGTGAGGTAGTATTGCTCATTCATGGCATCGTGAAGGTCGCCGGAGCCTACGCCCAGCCAGGGATGCTCCCCGATGATGTTGCAGGCCGCTTTCGCCATCTCGAGGCGCTGCAAGTTCGAGAATCCCTTCGCTACGTGGTAGCAGCGGTAGTTCTCGTACTCGAAGAGTGCCGTGTAGATCATCTTTTTCAGCTGCGAGTGGCTGGAATAGACGGGGTTGGGCACTCCTGCCATTATCTCGGCACATTGTCTGTTGCTGAGTGTCGCCACTCCGACGCTGTCCTTGGGGAGACCCAGGGCATTGAGATAGCGTATCAGGACAGACCATATGGGGTGGCCGTCCGGGGTGAGGCTGTCGACGGGGATACCTGTGCGTTGTAGCCATCTGGCGTCCATCTCTTCTGGGCAGAGGTAGTTGTTGACGTAGTTGCCGTTCTCTATGAAGCCGTCTTGCAGGTGGATGTAGGAGCGTCCGTTGGCGGTGGTGCTGGCCAGGGGTTGTGTGGCCAGGGGGACCATCCGGTAGTAGGAACGACAACCAAGCCAGACCACAGTGCCCATCGCGGCGACAACCAATACCCACAATGCCAGCCACTGCCACCGGCGCCGGCAGGTCAGGATGAGAATCAGCGAGACGATGATGAGTACCGCGAAAGCGGTGTAGGAGCGCAGTAGCAACAGAAAAGCCAGCAGCCAGACTATCAGCAGCCAACGGCCAACATTGACAATGGTTTTCCACTTTCCGCCATCCGCCATCCATTTCCCGCCTCCCAGCAACAGGTAGATTACCATGCAGCAGTTGAGCGAGAAGCGGATATGGGAGATAAAGGGAACGATGAGACGGTAGGGCAGGTCGGGGATGGTGAGCCAGCGTACCAGGCCGATGGCCGACACTACGATGACGGTGGTGGCGTAGATGCACAGCAGGAACTGCCGTGGGCGTCCCATGGGGGGACGTGTGGTGAGCACCACCAGCGGTATTGCCATCAGCGGCAGCGCACCCTCCACCACATGCCATCCTATCGCATAGTGTTCGGTCCACAGCATGCTCGCCAGATGCAGTAGGAACAGTATCGTAATGGCTTGTAGCAGACGGCTCTCGCGGGCCATCTGCCACTTCTCGCGCCAACGGCCTTCCAGCACCCAGTTGGCCAGTAGCAGCACCCACACCACATTGGAGAGTGCGATGGATGTTACCATGCACCCCCCCAGCAGTGCCATCAGCACCAGGTAGATACGTCTATGAACCTTCGCCCCGAACACTCAAAATCCTTAATTCTTGTTTCTTAATTCTTCTATGGCCTGCTTAATCACCTTGTCGCTCTTCAGTGAGCCCTGGATGCGTCCTTCGTCGTAATAGTAGCGGTTGAGAATCTCGGCTTTGAGCATCTCGCACACCTCCTCGCGGTGTTTCTGTAGGTCGCTCTCTTTTTCGCTTTCCAGACGGCTCTCCATCTCCTTGAGCTGCTGCTCGATGGCTGCATCGTACTTCTCCTGTTTGGCTACATCGCGCAACTCCTTGATGACATGCTCGGTAGCGGTGTTGTAGCTCAGTTTCTTCTCTTTCAGGTAGCGGCAGAAGTCGGCGTAAAGCTCGTCGCTAATCTCAAACTCCTTTGCCGGGGCTATCTCCTTGTGTGTGCGGTAGAACTGCGTTGCATAGTCGAATACCAGCAGCTTCTGCGCCAGCGCCACGCCGAGGTTCGACATGTATTCGGGCTCCACCTCCACATCGGGCTCGATGCCGAATCCGTCGTAGACGGTGCGGCCGCCCTTGGTCTTGAAGGCCGTCTTGAGCGAGTCGGGCACCTTGACGGCGCGGCCGTTCTCGTCGCGGTGGCTGTAGTCGATGGCCTGTATGCAGCGGCCGCTGGGAATGTAGTATTTGGAGACCGTTATCTTCATCTGGCTGTTGTAGGGCATGGGCAGGATGTTCTGCACCAGACCTTTGCCGAAGCTGCGCTGGCCTATGACCACGGCGCGGTCCAAGTCCTGGAGACTGCCGCTGACAATCTCGCTGGCCGAGGCCGAACTGCCGTCAATGACCACAGCCACCGGTATCTCGGTGTCCTCGGGTTGCAGACGGGTGAAACTCTTGATGTTTTTGGCGGCCACCTTGCCCTTGGTTTCCACCACCAGGGTGCCGCGCGGCACCCAGATGTTGACGATGTCCACGGCCTCGTTCATCAGGCCGCCGCCGTTGCCGCGCAGGTCGAGGATGACGCCCTTCATGGCGGGCTTCTCCTTCTTGAGCTTCACAAAGGCCTCGCGCACGTTCTTGGCCGCGTCGGTGGTGAACTCGTCGAGCTTGATATACCCGTAGTTGCCGTCACCTACGAAGCCGTAGTACGGCACGTTGGGCAGTTTGATTTCGCGTCGCGTCAGGGTGCGCTCAAACTCCTTGCCGTCGCGCTCCAGGCGCAGGGTTACCTGAGTGCCGGCCTGGCCGCGCATGGCGCTGCTCACGTCTGGGGTCTTCTTCCCCTTGGTGCTCTCGCCGCCCACGGCCACGATGCGGTCGCCGGCCTTGAGACCCGCCTCGTCGGCCGGAAGGCCCTTGTAGGGCTCGGAGATATAGATGGAATCGCCGCGCTGCATAATCAGGGCACCCACGCCGCCGTATTCACCCAGCAGCTGCAGCTTCACATCCTCGATGTCGCTCTCGGGGAAGTAGTTGGTGTAGGGGTCGAGCGAGGCCAGCATGGCGTCGATGGCCACCTTGATGGTCTTGCCCGGGTCGACGTCGTCCACGTAGTTCAGGTTCAGCTGCTTGTACACCGATGAGAATATCTCCAGGTTCTTGGCAATCTCAAATCCCCGGTCGGTGCCCTGGGCTTGGACCGTCATGCCCAGTACCGCTGTCAGTGCGATGATTATCGTTTTCTTCATCATGTTTTTTAGATTGGTATAGTATATTTTACTCCAAAATAACATTTAAACGCCCTTTTTATTGTGTTGCGAAAAAAGAAAGTTGCCGATGGACGCGGAGGCTCTCCGCTAGGGGTTTGGTAGCTCATTTCTCCCATCGTTCTCCCATCGTTTTCCCATCGTTCTCCCATCTAAAATGGGAGAACGAT
>LXOW01044863.1_pt1 | contig 29271 bp, 23 predicted proteins | sample 1368591 | NCBI WGS metagenome assembly LXOW01 (sample SAMN04884650, study PRJNA319009) | bovine gut metagenome | isolation source: Cow rumen | host: Bos taurus | place: Italy: Legnaro (PD) | collected 2014-07-09
GCGTCAGATGTGTATAAGAGACAGCTATGAATACTAACTCCAAGCCACATTTTATTATCACTTACTAACTTGAAGCATTCTTTGTACGTTAAAGCATTTTGATTGCCAATAATCAAAAATTTCTTATCAAATTTTGTAAGTAGCGCAACAAATTCTCGGAACAAAGAAAATGGCGGATTTGTTACCACAATATCTGCTTCTTTGAGTAATTCAATACACTCTTGAGAACGAAAATCTCCATTACCTTTCAGCAAGGATAGAACATTTTTATCGTTTTGGATTAGGTATTGCACATCAGCAAGATTTACTGCGCCATCCCCATTATAATCGGCAACCTCAGTGATTTCTACTTTGTAAGCTATTTTCTTAGGCTCACTTTCTTCTATCTCAAACAGCAGAGGCAATTCGTCACCCGCAATGGGTGAACCATTATAACATGTAGCAATCAGTTTCTTAAGACCTAATGTATTGAAGTTGAGAGCAAAATATTTGAAGAAATTGCTTTCGTATGGATCATCGCAATTACAAAGTACTACTTTACCTTGAAAGTGCTGTTTGTAATACTTGACTTCTTTGGAAATGTCATCTAATTGAGTGTAGAACTCATCTTGTTTTGCAACCTTTGCTGCGTGTAAATCACTTTGTGCCATGGATAGTAGCTTTGTGCATAGCCACCATTCTACTTTGCACAGAAAAAGAAAGTGAGTATATCTACTCGCGTTCACGGGAGGTCCGGAAAGAAAACCCGCACTTCAACCATAGATATACCCACACTGAGAAACTCAGTGCTTTATTGTTGAAGTTGGAAAGTTCCGTGACTTCCGTGAACATGGCTTTTCTAATTCTGTTAAGAANNATCATAGATATACCCACACTGAGAAACTCAGTGCTTTATGGTTGAGTTGGGAAGTTCCGTGACTTCCGTGAACATGGCTTTTCTAATTCTGTTAAGAAATTAGTTTTCCGGACCTTTTTCTCGAACGCGAATAATAGCCAATGCTGTTAATATGTTATTTTATCGCGCAACGCTATGCNNTAACGCTATCAGCAATCGCGGAGTAATTTTCAAAACCTTTGCGACTGCAAAGGTACAAAAAAAATCTTACAATTGCAAGTATTTTGCGAAATTATTTTGCTGTGATAAGTTTATAAGCTACACTAAGGAACTAATATACCTTATTTTAGCGAATTGTCGTTTTTCGGCTTAGTCAGAAAAGCACCGCTCGTTGAGCGATGCTTGGAGGATTGCTTTTTTGTTTCACTCACACCAGTCGGAGCGGTCAAGTTGGCGGAACTGGATGGCCTGCAACAGATGTGAGGCGGTGAGTGCGTCAGACAGTGGCAGCTCGGGGTGTGCAGCGGCATCCAGGTCGGCGATGGTGCGTGCAACCTTGAGTATGCGGTCATAGGCGCGAGCTGACAAGCCGTAAAGTTCCATCGCCATGCGCAGCTGCCGGTCTGCCTCGTCGTCGAGGCGGCAGTAGCGTCGTACCATAGCCGGTGTCATACGAGCATTGCAGTGAACGGATGTGCCGCGGAAGCGTTCGGTCTGGATGTCGCGCGCACGGCGTACACGTTCGCGGATGGCTGACGATGGTTCGCCTTCCGCCTTACGGCGCAGATCTTCGTATTCGACGGCGTCAATATGACATTGGATATCAATTCGGTCGAGCAGCGGTCCGCTGATGCGGCTCATGTAGCGGTGGCGCTGCGCCGGCGTGCAGGTGCAGGGATGCTTGGGGTCGCCGTAATGTCCGCACGGGCACGGGTTCATAGCCGCCACGAGCATGAAGTGGGCAGGATAATCCACAGCGAGCTTGTTGCGTGAGACGGTAATATGCCCGTCCTCCAGAGGCTGGCGCAATACCTCCAGCGCCGAGCGTTTGAACTCGGCAAGCTCATCCAGGAAGAGCACACCGTTATGCGCCAAGCTTACTTCACCAGGCTGCGGATTAGCGCCACCGCCAACCAGAGTGACGTCAGTAATCGTGTGATGCGGTGAGCGAAAAGGACGTTGGACGATGAGTGAGTTCAGGCCGTTTTGCCGGGCAACTGCAGTGGTGTTTGTTTTGCGGAGTTTGCCGGAAACAGAGTAAATCTTGGTTGTCTCCAGTGCTTCGCTCAGCGTCATTGACGGCAATATGGTTGGAATACGTCTTGCCATCATAGACTTGCCTGCACCCGGCGGGCCGATCATGATGATGTTATGCCCTCCGGCAGCGGCAATCTCAATAGCGCGCCTCACCTGTTGTTGCCCGCGAACCTCTGAAAAATCGACATCTGTCGGGAACGCGTACGTGCCAAGCAGTTCGTCGACATCCACATGTGTGGGTTCCGCGGCTTGGGTGCCGTTCAGGAAAGCAATCACATCCGTCAGATGGTGGAAACCGTACACCTCTATACCATCCACGACCGCCGCTTCGCAGGCGTTCTCCTCCGGCAGGATAACTCCGCGAAAACCGTTGTTCTTGGCCGCAAGAGCGATAGGCAGGCAGCCGTGCACCGGACGCAGATGACCGTCCAGCGACAGTTCGCCGAGGATAAGGAATTGTGATAGCAGCCGGCTTTGTACAACCTCAACGGCCGCCAGTTGACCGATAGCCAGTGTCAGATCAAACGCAGCGCCTTCCTTCTTGAGGTCAGCGGGAGACATATTGATTGTTAACTGACGCTGAGGCAAACGTATTCCTGCGACCTGCAGAGCGGAATTGATACGTTCGTGTCCCTCCTTGACCGCTGCATCGGGCAGACCGACCAGCGTAAACTCATAGCCGGGGGTGGCGTGCACCTCAACGGAGACGATTACCGCATCAATGCCGACCGATGCGGCGGAGTAGGTTTTAATCAGCATAAGCCTTGACAATGTGTGTTACCAAATGATGGCGGACTATATCCTGCTGGTTGAAGCGGACAATCTCTATGCCCTTGATATCCTTGAGTCGCTCCATGGCGTCGTTCAGTCCGGAGCGTTGAGAAGCAGGCAGGTCAATCTGGGTGAGGTCACCCGTGACAATCATCTTGCTGCCTAAACCCATACGGGTCAGGAACATCTTCAGCTGCAGCACGGTCGCGTTCTGCGCCTCGTCAAGGATGACCACCGCGTCCGAGAGCGTACGTCCGCGCATGAATGCCAGCGGTGCAATCTGTATCGTGCCGCGCTCCATGTACTCCTGCAGTTTGGTTGCCGGCAGCATATCTTGCAACGCGTCGTAGAGCGGCTGCAGGTACGGATCGATCTTCTCTTTCATATCACCGGGCAGAAAACCCAGTTTCTCGCCGGCCTCAACAGCCGGACGCGACAGGATAATGCGCTTGACCTCCTTGTTCTTGAGCGCCCTAACGGCCAGCGCGATGGCGGTATATGTCTTGCCCGAACCGGCAGGTCCGACAGCAAACAGCAGGTCGTTGGTCTGAAAACCATCGACGAGCTTGCGCTGGTTGAGCGAGCGCGCCAGAATAGGCTTGCCGCCTACACCGTGCAGGATAAGATGGTCATGAGTGACCGTTTCCGGCGATGAGCCGTGGATGAGTTCGAGGATAGCCGACTCGTTGAGTGAGCCACGGCGCATACATGCCTCCTGACAGCGTTCGAGCACCTGTTCAAAACGCTTGACAGCCTCGGCTGGACCCGTGACCTTCAAGTTATACCCGCGCGCCACCACACGCACTCCCGGGTGCTGGTTGCACAAGCAGATGATGTTGGCATTATTCACACCGTAGAACGCCGCGGTGTCGATTGCATCGTTGAGTGTTATAACTGACTCCATGCAGGTATATGGTTTAAGAATGTGATCTGGTTGTTCCGGTCAACATGCGCCACGACGGTCTGCCGTCCGTTTGCAAGTATGAGCCATGGTGCATGAACAGTGGTGTTGTACACGGCCGCCTGGTCAAGAACCTCGGCAGTGAGTGCCACGTGCTGTGCCTTGAACTCAATGAGCATGAGCGGCTGCAAGCTGCGGTCATAGACCACAGCATCGCAGCGTTTGGTGACTCCGGCACCGACTGTTATAGCCGCCTCCACGGCGATGAGTGCCGCCGGATAGTCCAGTTGCTCCACCAGATGGTGAAGCAACTGCTGTCGCACCTGCTCTTCCGGCGTCATGGCAACCCATTTGCGGCGCCAGGGGCAGAAGAGTTGTTGTTTGTCCTTATATAGGCGTGTGCGTAACTCCAAACGGGGTGTCGGTTATTGGAAACGAACAGGTACGATGAACTTGGTACGTACGGGTTGACCGCTTTGTCTGGCAGGTTCCTTGGCTGCAGGCAGCACCTCTTTCACTTTTTCGATGGCATAGGCGTCAATCTTTTCATTTCCGCTACCACCACGAAGTACAGTGTGGTTGGAGGTCGTGCCGTCTTTCTCTATTATCATCTGCACCAGTACACGGCAAGCGGAAGCCTCGGGGTCAATGTCTTTGGCATTGAAGGTCAGCTTTTCCATCAAGGTGTTGCTGTCATACGGAAACTTCGCCTGTTGTTCAACGACCACAAACACTGTCTCTTCATCAGGTGCTGCCGAAACTGGGTTAGCTGTAGCAGGCTGGATGTTGCAAACGAATGCCAATAAAGCAACCATAACCGGGAAATAAAAAATCTTTTTCATAAGATAGAAATTTAATGGTTATTATTTGAGGTAGTTGTCCTTGAGTGAGCATGTACGGTTGAGCACCAGTTTGTCAGCGGTTGTGTCGGGATCAACCACGAAATAGCCTTGCTTGAGGAGTTGGTAGTGATTGTAATCAACCACCTTGTTGTCCGATTCAAGACCGCTATTAGCACGCTCGGCAGCCTGCTTCATCTCGCTGCGCAGAGATCCTTCCACCTTAATGTTCTTGACAATTAGGCTGTCGGGGTTAAGCAAGTCACGGAAGTCACCCTCCTCGGCACTCGGGTTCTCACAGGCGAAGAGACGGTCGTACAGACGTGCCTCGGCATCCAGTGCGCTGTTGCACTCCACCCAGTTGATGGTGGCTTTGGTCTTGCGGTTGCCGCCTTCCGTGCCGGACTTGGAGTCCGGGTCGTAGGTAGCATAGACGGTGGTGATGTTACCCTCTGCATCTTTCTCGCAGCCGGTAGCCTGGATGATATACGAAGCTTTGAGGCGCACCTCGCGTCCGCCCGGGCTGAGGCGGTAGAACTTGTTGTCTGCCTCCTCCAGGAAGTCGCCACGCTCAATCCACAGCTCTTTGCCAAACTGCATCTCGCGCGTGCCTAACTCGGGGTGACCGTCGATATTCTCGGCGATGAGCGTCTCGCCCGCTCCGTCATAGTTGGTGATGACGAGCTTGACAGGGTCAAAGATGGCGCAGACACGCGGAGCAGTCTCCTTGAGGTCCTCGCGGATAGTGTGCTCCAGCAATCCCTGGTCAATCATGCCTTCCACCTTGGTGTAGCCGATCTTGTCCATGAACTCGCGGATGGCGGACGGTGTGTAACCGCGGCGACGCAGACCGCAGACGGTCGGCATACGCGGATCGTCCCAACCGGCAACCAGACCTTCTTTCACCAGCTGCAGCATCTTGCGCTTGGACATGACGGTGTAGGTGATGTTCAGGCGGTTGAACTCGCGCTGCTTGGGACGGTAGTCCGGACCGTAGGGCGACAGACCGCAGAAGTTCTCACCGGTTATCTGGTCAAGGAAATAGTCATACAGCGGACGATGCACCTCGAACTCCAGCGTACAGATGGAGTGCGTCACGCCCTCGAAATAGTCGCTCTGTCCGTGGGCGAAGTCATACATCGGATATACGTTCCACTTGCGCCCCGTACGGTGGTGCGGATGCGAGGTGATGATGCGGTACATGATCGGGTCACGGAAGTGCATGTTCGGGTTCGCCATGTCAATCTTGGCGCGCAGCACCATCTTACCTTCCTCTATCTCGCCGTTCTGCATGGCTTGGAACAGGCGCAGGTTCTCTTCAACCGGACGGTCGCGATACGGTGATGACACGCCGGCTTCGGTCGGAGTGCCTTTCTGCTCGGCAATCTGTTCGGCAGTCTGCTCATCTACATACGCCTTGCCCTCTTTGATGAAACGTATGGCAAGGTCGTAGAGCGCGTCGAAGTAGTCGGACGCATAGAAAATCTTGCCCCACTTGAATCCCAGCCACGCTATATCGCGCTCAATAGTCTCCACATACTCTGTATCCTCTTTGGCCGGGTTGGTGTCATCAAAACGCAGGTTGCAGACGCCGTTGTATTTCTCCGCGATGCCGAAGTCCATGCAGATGGCTTTGACGTGACCGATATGCAGGTAGCCGTTCGGCTCCGGCGGAAAACGCGTCTGTATACGTCCGTCGTTCTTGCCCTCTGCCAAATCGTTCTCTACGATCTGTTCGATAAAATTCAAGCTGCGCTCTTCCATATATTAATTCATTTAAATGACAATTACAAAAACCTACATATTCCCGCGTATGATGCCGCGCGGCGAACCGGTGATGAAGCTGACTATAGCGTCACGTTCGGGCGACTGCGGCAGGTTGTCGTTGATTTGCTGCAATGCCTGCGATACGTTCAGACCGGACATGTAGATGAGACGGTAGGTGTCCTGGATAGCCGCTATCTGCTCACGGCTAAAACCGCGGCGGTTGAGACCGACACTGTTAATGCCGCAGAACGAAACAGGCTCACGGGCTGCGATGACATACGGCGGAATATCCTTGTTGACACGTGTGCCACCCTGGGTCATCGAGTGCGCACCTATATGTGTGAACTGGTGGATAAGCGAACCGCCGCCAAGGATGGCGTAGTCGTCCACCACCACCTCGCCGGCAACCTGCGTTGCGTTGGACATGATTATATGGTCATGCAGCAGACAGTCGTGCGCCACATGCGAATATGCCATAATCAGGCAGTTGTTGCCCACCACCGTCTTGCCTTTGGACGCCGTACCGCGATGAACGGTGGCGCACTCACGGATAACGGTGCCGTTGCCGATGATGGCCAGCGTGTCTTCGCCACGGAACTTCAGGTCCTGCGGGATGGCACTCACTACAGCCGAAGGGAAAATCTTGCAGTCGTCACCTATACGTGCGCCGCTCATGACGGACGCATTGGCCATCACTACGGTGCGCTCACCGATATGAACGTTTTCCTCAATGTACGCAAACGGACCAATCTCTGCCGATTCAGCTATCACTGCTGAAGGGTGGACATATGCTAATGGATGAATCATAACATTTACAATTTAGTCATTTACCATTTTGTTATTTATTATTTATTCTTGTTTGGGATAGATCTTGTTACGCAGCTGGCGTGCGCAGGAAGTATTGAACGTGTGTCCGGGTTTCTCTGCGTATATGCGGCCCTGTATGCGGCAACCTACCAATGACAGGTCGCCCATGATATCCAGTAGCTTGTGGCGCGCCGGTTCGTTGTGGTAGTGAACGGGGGACAGGTAGCCCAGCTTGGTCGCATCGAGATGAGGCTGGCCGAGTTTGTCGGTCAGATAGTCAAGACCTTCCTGCGACATAGGCATCTCGTAAATAACCAAAGCGTTCTTCAGATCGCCGCCTTTAATAAGGCCCATACGGAGCAGCGGCTCAATCTCGCGCACGAAACAGAACGTACGTGCAGCCGCAATCTCTTTGGGATAATCGTTCAGATCCAGCAGTTCGGCACGTTGGCGCTTGAGGATACGCGACGGATAGCACACCTGCACTTCCACCTGGTAGTGGTCGCTTGGCAGGATCAGCAGACGGTTGCCGTGCTCGGAGATATACTCAATAGGTTCGCGTACGACATACACCTCGGCCTCCTCATCCTGCTCCACGATACCGGCGTTCTGGATAGCCTTGACAAACGACAAAGCGCTACCGTCCAGAATAGGCAGTTCAGGACCGTCGACGCTGATCAGGCAGTTGTCAATACCCATGGCGTAAAGAGCCGACAGAGCGTGCTCCACCGTGGATATACGCCAACTTCCGTGCTCCAGCACGGTTCCGCGCTCAGTAGCCGATACATAATCGGCATAAGCGTGGTGGGTAGGCTGGTCAGGCAGGTCGGTACGGCACAAACAAATGCCGTGGTTGGCTGCCGCAGGGGCAAACGTGGCGTGGATATAAACGCCTGTATGTAAACCTTTGCCCTCAAACGTGAAGGGCTGTGCTATAGTATGCTGTTTNNCGGAGGTCAGGCAGATACTTGAACACGACCGATGACCTACGCCAGTTGCCGGCATCGATAGCTGGAGAGCCCTGGTATTGTCCTGCCTGACGGATAGAGCCTGCTACGCCGGTCTGCGCACCGCAAATCACGTTGTCCGCTATGGTGATATGTCCGGCCACACCGACCTGTCCTGCCAGAATGCAGTGGTGCCCCATGGTAGTCGAACCGGCTATACCCACTTGGGCGCACAGGAACGATGACTCGCCTACCTGTACGTTATGCGCCACTTGCACCAGATTGTCGATCTTCGTATTCTTCTTCACACGTGTCTCGCCCATCATCGCACGGTCGATAGTTGTGTTGGCACCTATCTCCACATCATCCTCGATGACCACTGTACCTATCTGCGGGATCTTGTGGTTCACGCCCTGTGCATCCGGCTCAAAACCGAAACCGTCAGCACCAATCACGCAGCCGGAATGGATAATGCAGTCACGACCTACCGTGCAGTGGTCGTAGATCTTCACGCCGGAGTAAATAACCGTATTGTCGCCGATGGTGGTGTAGTCACCTATAAACGCCTGAGGATAGATCTGCACGCCTTGACCAATTTTGACACCTTTGCCTATATATGCAAACGCTCCCACATACGCGTCATCGGGCAGAACGACAGACGCGTCAACGAATGACGGCTGCTCTACGCCTTTCTTACGAGGACGCAGATACTCCGACACGCCTTGCAGCAGCATACCAATGGCTTGTCGTGCGTTCTGCACAAGAACAAGAGTAGCCTTGCAGGTCAAGGATGCGTCATACAGATCGCGGGTAAGCAGTACAACCGACGCTTCAGTCGTTGCCAAAGCCGGCAGAAAACGCTGGTCGGTGACATACGACAAGGTGCCCGGACGACCTTGCTCTATCGGACTCACGTCGTGGATGGCTACATCCGCCGAGCCGATAACCTCGCCCGAGACGAAGGCTGCTATTTGTTGTGCGGTGAATTGCATTGTTTCTTCTTTTCGTTATTTCTATTTGCCGGATTTCCGACAACTCGTATACAAATTAATTCCGTAACTCAAACTACAAATAATAAAACAGATAGAGTTTCTGCGGCTTGTAGGTGAGCGTCTGCAAACTGAGCATATCCGACGCCTCGGCTATATTGCGCACCGTGCCGTCGTTGTAGAGGATATCTATGCTGTCATCCTTCTCAGAGTATGTGTTGGAGGTCGATATATGTTCTGCAAAGAAGTACTCCGCCTCACTCTCGGTAACACCGAAACGTCCGGCGTACTGACGCTTGAGTTCGTCACGCTCCTGCATAGTCAGAGGCTGCTGCAAGAGCCTGCCCTTGAACAGACGCCTGTTCACGAACGCCTCTGCCAATAGCCGCAGCGTTGCATCCGGATGAGCCTGCCACGCCTTGATGGCGGACAGGATATCCGAGTCATCCAGCAGGGCGTACTGGTTGAGCGCAAAACTGTCGTGGGAGAATGTTTCACCCGTCAGGTGCTGGTACAGGAAGTAATGGAGAGCCGGAGCGCAGAACAGTTCAACACCGTTATCTGCAAGCTGTTTGGCGCGATCAAGAATCTTTATAAGCAGTTGTTCCGCAGCCACGGATGTCTTATGCAGGTACACCTGCCAGTACATCAGTCGCCTGGCTATCAGGAACTTCTCAACCGAGTAAATGCCCTTGGCCTCAATCACAAGGCGGTCGTCCACAACGTTGAGCATCTTGATGAGTCGTGCTGAGGCTACACTCCCTTCCGTCACGCCCGTGAAGAACGAGTCGCGGCACAGGTAGTCCATCCGGTCCATGTCCAGTTGTGATGAGATGAGCTGGTGAAGAAAATGTTTGGGATACTTGTTGCGGAAGATTGCAATCGCGGTGTCCAATGCACCGTTCATCTCGCGGTTGATTTGCTCCATCATGACCAGCGACACATCCTCATGGGTGATACCCTCAATCAGGGTGTGCTCCATTACGTGCGAGAACGGTGCATGACCCAGGTCGTGCAGCAGGATGGCCACCATTGCGCCGTCAGCCTCCTCGCTTGTAATCTCTATGCCTTTCTGACGCAGTGAAGCGATGGCATCACTCATCAGGTGCATCGCACCGATAGAATGGAGAAAGCGGCTATGCTGCGCACCGGGATAAACGACATACGACAACCCAAGCTGTCGTATGCGGTTCAGACGCTGCACATACGGATGCTGCAACACGTCATAGATGAATTCGTTGGGTATAGAGATGAATCCAAATACCGGGTCGTTGATAATCTTTCGCTTGTTCGCCATTTGCTTTTAATTGATAATTGAAAAATGACAATTGATATTTATTTACTACCGCGAAATATCATTTATCATTTATCAATTGTACATTAACCAAGGTATGTCCTCAGCACCTTGCTACGGGAGTTCTGCGCCAGGTTGTGCAACGCTTTCTCCTTGATCTGGCGGACACGTTCGCGGGTCAGTCCCTCTTCAACACCGATCTCTTCCAGGGTCTTCTCCTGCACACCGTCGCCCACGCCGAAGAACTTGCGGATAATCCTCTGTTCACGGTCACTGAGCGTAGCCAGTGCACGGTCTATCTCCTGGGTGAGCGACTCGCTGATCAGTGCACGGTCGGCACGCGGTGAGTCGTGGTTCTCCATCACGTCTATGAGGCTGTTGTCCTCACCGTCCACAAACGGAGCATCCATGCTGACATGACGGCCTTGCATACGCAGCACCTCGGCAATCTTGTCGATAGGCATATCCAGCTCCTCTGCCAACTCTTCGGCTGACGGACGACGCTCGAACTCCTGCTCGAAACGCGAGTAGGCTTTCTGAATCTTGTTGAGCGAACCTACTTGGTTCAGCGGCAGACGAACGATACGCGCCTGCTCTGCCAGAGCCTGCAGGATGGATTGGCGAATCCACCACACGGCATACGAGATAAACTTGAAACCGCGGGTCTCATCAAACTTCTCCGCAGCTTTAATCAGTCCGACGTTTCCTTCGTTAATTAGGTCAGGCAGGCTCAGGCCTTGGTTTTGATACTGTTTCGCCACCGAAACGACGAAGCGCAGGTTAGCGTTCACCAAACGTTCGCGGGCTGCCATGTCGCCGTTACGGATGCGTCCTGCCAGTTCCACCTCTTCTTCTACGGAAATCAGGTCCTCACGTCCTATCTCCTGCAGGAACTTGTCCAGCGACTGCGACTCGCGGTTGGTGATTGATTTGGTAATTTTTAATTGACGCATGTATTATTTTTATAATCTTTGTCCTTTGATGGGGTCCCCGTCGCAAACCAACGGAGTGTTTGCGGTGGGGAGAACCGAGGCAGCGGGGTCCCCACAAGTAACATGCAGTGGGGTGCCAGGCTATTGCGCGCTTTATGCCGCTTGTGGCATCCGTTAACGCAATTTGCCGATGGTGAGTGATCCGGCCGGGATTCGAACCCGGGACCCACAGCTTAGAAGGCTGTTGCTCTATCCAGCTGAGCTACCAGACCCTTGCGTCCGGCAAATGCCGCTTACGAATGCCGCTATGCGTCATAATGTGCAGCATTGCCTCCGCTCACCGAAAAACCTTCTATTTGTCTGACGTTTTTTCCAGGTGTTATAAGATGGCCTCAACCAGCGGTTGCAATCTGGGCTTTGGCGTGTAGCCGACGCTACGGTTTACCAACTCGCCGTTCTTGAAGAACAGAATAGTCGGAATGTTCATGATACCGAACTGCTCGCATGTTTCGCCGTTCTCATCCACATTCAGCTTGCCGATAATGGCCTTGCCCTCATACTCGGCTGCCAGCTCGTCAATCACGGGGTGCATCATTTTGCACGGACCGCACCAGGGTGCCCAGCAGTCTACTACCAGAGGCTTGCCCTCTGCCAACAAACTCTTCAGGTTGGAATCAGTAATTTCTTGTACCATATTTTTTGTATGTTAAATTATTTCAATCATAATATCCGGCATTTCCACCTTAAAAATACTAACAAAAATCGTGCCTAACAGCCTCATATGGCAGAAAAACAAACATATCGCAAACTCGTCATGCCAAACTGCAGGGTTAACTGCCATTGCCGGCCCTCCGTACTGTCGGCAGGCTTGTCCTTAAGAAGGCGGAACATCTCGCCTACCATACGGAACTGCACGCCCTTCGTGCGGATAGTGAACCATATACCGCACAACGCCAGAACGGCCATCAGAATGTAACCCAATATATCGTTGAACAGGCCTAACAATCAGTTCTCTATATTTTCGGTTTTCAATTCGAACTTCGTATGTCCCACCTTGTGGAATAGCAGGATGAGCGCACCCTCGATGGCATATGCGATAAGAAAACTGTACCACAGGTAGTCGGTGGCGTAGCGTGCCACAAGCCACATAACCGGTATAACGGTCAGCGATAGAGCGAACGAGAGGAATAGCGCCATCTTATGGTAACTGTACAGCTTATATACAATCATCAGGGTGTATATGTAACAGAACGGGATAAGACTCAAGGCATACAGTTTCAACGCGCGAACGCTCTCGGCAATCATCTCCTCCTCGTCAGCACCAAAGAATTGCGCCACAGCCTCGGGAAACATCCACACCAACGCACACGTCACTATCATCGCCAGCGTAATGAAACGGAAAGATTTGCTGACCACGAGTTTGCCTGCCTGGCTGTCACCTTTTCCCACCTCAATAGCCCCGAGCGATTACTGCCGCCTCAATGGCCTTGCGGAGTTTGTCTGCATCCAGTTTACCATCCAGCGTGTACAGATATGGGATGTTGTAACAGGGTTTCCCGGGATGCTGGGAGCACTCTACATATAGCCCGTATTGGGTCTTGGTCAATGGTGTTTTCATAATATATAGTTTGAGCTCTCATGTCCTTTCGCATGTCCTGTTCCACCAGCGAAGCGGACTATTCAAAATCAAAAATACTGATAAACCCAGTCAGTTTGAATACATTCTTTATATCTTCGTTGACATTGCGCAGTATAACCTTGCTGCCATTAGCCTTGGCAGCTTTGAGAATACTGAGCAAGATGCGCAGGCCCGATGATGCGATATATTCCAAACCGGAACATTCGATGATAACATCCTTGCCATGGCTGTCCATCAGCGGCTTGAGTGCCTGTTCAACGTCCAAAGCTGCAACGGTGTCCAACTCGCCTTCCAATGTGGCAATCCATTTGCCTTCCAGTTCTTCAATTGTTGTTTTCATATTTGTAATATTTTAAAATTTATTTCACGATTATGATTCGGGATGTAACGCTTTGACCAGCGTCAATACGTTTCTTCCGTCAGTACGCTCATAGTTGATGCTGTCCATCAGTTCGCGGACAAGCAGGATGCCCAGACCGCCGATCTGTCGGTCTTCGGCAGAAAGAGTGGTGTCAGCCTTCACCATGACTGTAGGATCAAACGGCACACCGCTGTCGCTGATGATGACCCGCAGCGTCTGTCCGTCGGATTCAACAAGAACATCTATCTCACCATCCGTACCCACCGGGTATGCATAGTCGATTACATTTACCACAGCTTCCTCGATAGCCAGCCGCAATTGTCCGGCAAGTGCCTTTTCGATGGAAAGTTGATCGGTGACATGCTTGATGAAAGCACCGAAACGGGTCACTTCATGAACATCGTTTTGCAGCGTGAACCGATCGGTCAGTATACTCTTGTATCGCGCAGGCGTATATCGGATAGCGAGCATGGTGAGATCGTCACTCTGTTCGGCTTCACCAACAAACGTGTGTACGCCGTCGGATACAGTGTCTATTATCTGTTTAGGCAGCATGGCCTCTGATGCACAAACAATCATCACCTGCATTACGCGTTGCTCCCCGTACAACTCGCGCCGGACGTTCTTTGCCTCCGTCAGGCCGTCAGTGTACAGGAACAACGTGCTGCCTGCCTCTATCATCGTATTCTGCATCGTGTATTTGGTGTCAGCGAACACTCCCACAGGCAGGTTAGCATCGCACTCCAGCTGCTGCACATGCGGACTGTCTGTCTGCTCCGTTTGACCATTGGATATAACTATCGGATTGTCATGCCCTGCATTGCTGTACCTGAGGTGACCCGTCGGCAGATCCAGCACTCCTATAAACATGGTGACAAACATGTTCTTCTCATTGCCTTCAGCTGAAGCCTCATTGATGGTCTGCATAATCCGCGCGGGATTTGTCTCATGTGCCGAAGCCGAACGGAACAGCGAATGTGTGACAGCCATCAGCATGGCGGACGGAGCTCCCTTGCCACTCACATCACCGATACAGAAGAACAGCTTGCCGTCCCTGACGAAATAGTCATACAGGTCACCGCCAACCTCACGTGCCGGAACCAGACGACCGTAGATATGCACATCGTCAAGCTGCAGCATATGGTGCGGCAGCATCGACTGCTGTATCTCGTTCGCCACACGCAACTCGGCACCTATACGCTCCTGCGACAGTTGTGACTCCTGCAACTTGCGGCTTTCTCGGCGGAAAAGCCAGACGATGAGTGTAAGAATGGCTACACCCAAAAGCGCCCATAAGAACATTTCACGACGCAACTCCACCAGCTCACCGAATACTTCGCTGTCATAACATACAAGCAGAATCTGCCAGTGAGGTGCAGACTTCTTGCTGGCATAATACACGCGACCGTACTCATTGTATTCCGGGTCATAGAATTTGAACCGGGTTATACGGCCAACACCTACCACTTTCCGCTCTACGGCGCTGTCGTTGAACAGAGCCACTATATGGTTGACCAGAGCCTCGCTCGCAACACTGTCTGTCGGGGCGGAAATGAACTTGCCGTCTTCTGTCAGCACGATGCTGAACGACGACGGATGAGGATGGTAATAGTTGACCACATCATTAATCCACGTAGTGGTCAAATCAACACCTATCACACCTACAGGCTGACCGTTCTTCTTTATCGGCAGAGAATAGGTTATCACCCAGTTACACGCACCGTCACCATCCCAGTACGGATCGGTCCAATGCGGCACATCTTCTTCCATCGCCATGCGATAGAACTCCCTTTGGGTATAATCGTGCTCCGGCGACCCCATTTGAAACAATTTCACCTTTCCGTCCTTTTGACGGACATACGGTTCAAACCAATGGCCTTCTTGCGGATAGAAATCCGGTTTGAAGGCAAGGAATGCTCCGTCAATGTTGTCCTTGTCGTTCTGTACAAGGCTATGCAGGACGGTCTGCATGTATTGCGGATCATCTATCTGTTTCTCCGCATGTACCAATTCGTTACTCACCGCCACCTCGGCCTTCGACAGCACCTCCTGTATGCGTAAAGCGGATGTTATGAGATCCATGAGCGTACTGCGCTCCAGCTCTTCCTCCAACTGCGCACGGGCATAGTTATACTGAAACGCCAGTATAGCCTCCATGAAGATTGCAGCCAATACGATGATTACAGCCGGCCATTTTGTCCACTGACGAACCTTCTTTTGCTGCATAATTTATCTATTTGTATCCGGCATTAACGGTATTTGGCTTCATTGGAGTCATCCAGGATACTCAGATAACTGTCAAATCGGGAAAATGCTATACTCTTGCCTACCTCTGGCATAACGGCGCAGCCCGGCTCGCCGCAGTGAAGGCAGTTGGAGTAGCGGCAATTGCGCCCCACGGAGAATATCTCTCGGAAGTAATGCCCTACCTCCTCCTTCTGCATGTCCAGCGTACCGAAACCTTTGATGCCCGGCGTATCAATCACCCAGCCGCCTTCTGCCAGACGGTACATCTCCGAAAAGGTGGTGGTGTGCATCCCTTTGTCGTGCGCTCGACTGATGTTCGCCGTGCGGGTCATCGTCTCGCCGAAGATGGCATTGAGCAGCGTCGATTTGCCAACGCCGGAGTTGCCGCTGAGCAGTGTCGTTTTACCGATAAATTCGTGCTTCAAATCATCGATGTCATCGTACTTTGCACTGATAGCACGTGTATCATAACCGAGCGACTCATAGAGAGCACGCAACTCTTTCAAATGTTCTTTCTCTTCATCAGTGAGCAGATCAACCTTGTTGAAGATGATGACTGCCGGCACACTGTATGCCTCGGCGGTGGCAAGCAGGCGGTCGATGAACGTGGTGGAGGTCACCGGATGGTTGATGGTAACCAGTAGCGCCACGCGGTCAATGTTCGCCGCAAGGATGTGCGATTGCTTGCTCAGGTTCGTGCTCCGGCGGACAATGTAGTTCCTCCGAGGTAGAATATCGGTTATCCACGTTGTCCCGTCAGCCTGGGGCTCGATGGTCACTTTGTCACCTACCGCCACGGGATTAGTCGATCGGATACCGGCTATACGCAGATTACCCTTGATATGACAATCCACGATGACACCGTCGGAGGTCAGTACTCCGATAGTGCTGCCGGTTGATTTGATAACTAATCCTTCATCCATATCTGTCTTTGCTCTTTCAGCGCAGCGGAGTCCCCAAAGAGCTTGGCTCGCATGGGGTGCTTTGTTGCAGTCTTACTTTAAAACGCCTCCGTAGCGGTGAGGTAGAACCCGTAACCGTTGATATTCCCCCAATTGGGGTAGAGGTTGTTGCGCGCCACATCGGCCCGGATATTGATTTTCGCCCGGTTGATGGTCAGCCGCAGCCCTAATCCGTAACCAGCCTTCGGTCGCCCCCACTGCCAGTGCGTATAATCATTCACATCACCTATGCCGGCGAACACACACGCGCGAATCCACCGCCATATAGGTATGCGCAGTTCAGTCTGCATGGCCAGCAGCGTGTTGTCGCGGAACATGCCAAACGGTATTCCTCGCAGCAGGTCTTGTCCGCCTATGGAGGGCAGCATCTGGAAGGGAACACTCTTTATGTCCGGACCGACCGCTATGTCAGCACGAATCTGGTAGCACCAGATAAAATCACGCCCCAGCGGAACGAACTGCCGCCAGTCAAGATGACAGCGTGTGAGCGTGGTGGAGGCTTTCCATACCTCATTATAATGGGTGACACTGACCTTGAGGAACATACCCCGGTTCGGGTAATACACCATGTCGCGCGAGTCGTACTGCGCCGTTACGCCTATTGCGGGCATAATCGTCTCCACGAAATCATCGGCGTTCTTGAGCCGGGTGCGCTCCCACAGGAATTCTACATGCCCGCCTACATACCAGTCATGCCCTACATTCACAAGCGGCTGCACATACGCATAGCCGCGCTGCGAGTCGTATGGTTGTCCGATACGTGCATAGGAATATGGTTTGTTGGCAGTGTTGCCAGTCCCGTAGTACGTGTCCGGATAGTTGCGATAGCCGCCGCGGAACTGTATGAGCCACGGTACATCCGTGCCCAGATACAGCGTGCCCTGCACATTGGCATACCATTGTTTGTTCAGCGAGTACGCGCCACCTACCTGCACGATGGAGGTGCGCTGGCCCTGCAGTGAGAAGTATGCCTGTGCCGCCGCACCGAACTCCCAGTTGGTTTCCGGCGTGTAGTTCACAACAGGAACGCCCATTGCCGGCCAGTTGGGCAGTGAGTCCAGATTGGCGGCGGATAAGCCCGACAGGGTTATCCACGCCACCAGTGCACAGACAACGGCTCTACGCATCACGTTGCTTCAGAGATACGGTTATACCGTCATTATCTCTTTCTCTTTCTTGGCATATACCTCGTCAATCTGACGGATATACTTGTCGTGAAGTTTCTGTGCGTCGCCCTCGGCATCTTTCTCCACATCCTCGGGCATGCCGTCCTTCACCTGTTTCTTCAGCGTCTCGATGGCATCGCGGCGTGCGTTGCGGATGGACACCTTGGCGTTCTCCGCCTCACCCTTGCACTGCTTGGCGAGTTGCTGACGGCGTTCCTCGGTCAGCGGCGGCAGGATCAGACGGATGGTCTCACCGTTGTTGCTCGGTGCCAGACCGATGTTCGAGTTGATGATGGCGCGCTCGATCTCACCGATCAGTTTCTTCTCCCACGGCTGGATGGAGATGGTGCGTGCATCAGGCGTGGTAATAGTGGCCACATTTGCCAAGGGTGACATGGTGCCGTAATAGTCGATGCGGATAGCATCCAGAATACGTGCACTCGCCTTGCCTGCACGGATGTGTGCCAGAGCGTCGTCCAGGAAGAGAACAGCTGCCTGCATGCTTTCTTCCGCCTCATTAAGGATTTGTTTTGCTTCAATCATGGTTCTACTATTTAAATTTTGAAATCTTCAAATCTTGCACGGCTTTAGCCAATCGTTCGATGCTTTAGCCGAGATAAGAAATCTTGTCACGGCGTGACCAGCGTCCCTATCTTCTCGCCTTTCATCACCTTTCCGAGGTTGCCGAGCGTATCCATGTCAAAGACGTAGATGGGCATCTTGTTCTCCTTGCACAGCACGGTGGCGGTCAGGTCCATCACGCGCAGGTTGCGGCGGAGGATCTCGTCATAGGTGATGGTCTCGAACTTCTCGGCTGTCGGGTCTTTCTCGGGGTCAGCGGTATAGATGCCGTCCACGCGCGTACCCTTGAGCATCACGTCTGCGCCTATCTCTATGGCGCGGAGTGCGGAAGCAGTATCGGTGGTGAAGTACGGGTTGCCCGTACCGCCGGCTATGATGACCACGGTGCCTTTATTCAAGAGGCGTTTGGCTTTGTCGGAGTTGTAGTGGTTGCCTATCGGCTCCATGCACACACTGGTCAGCACGCGTACCTGCTGGTCAAGTGCCTCCAGTGCACTGGCCAGAGCCAGCGAGTTGATGCATGTGGCAAGCATACCCATCTGGTCACCTTTTACGCGGTCAAAACCGCGCTGCGAACCGCTCAATCCGCGGAAGATGTTTCCGCCGCCGATAACGATGGCCACCTGTACACCGGTCTGCGCTATGGCGCGTACCTGCTCGGCATACTGCTGCAGACGCTCTTCGTCAATGCCGTACTGCTTCTTTCCCATAAGGCTCTCGCCGGAAAGTTTCAACAAAATTCGTTTGAACATGGTAGTATAATTTTATTCTTGAAATTTTGAAATTTTCAAATCCTATTAAGCTTAGCATAAGCCAACAGGAGCGTTTTTACACCTTTGGTGTCAAACTCTATCTCTATCTTATCATTCTCATTTTCCCGATAGACGCGCTGGACGGTGCCCTGCCCGAACACTTTGTGGTCTATCCTGTCCCCCTGTTTCCATTCGGACGCTACCGCCTGCAATTGGTCCGTCTTTGGTTTCATTCCGGTGGTGGGCTTGAGCGAACGTGTTGCCATTGCCGGCTGTGGTACAGGCCGCGGCTGTTCGTAACGGGGTTTCTGCTCATAGATGACGGGTTGCCCCCATGGCGTGAGCTCCGGCGGCTCTTTCGTCCACGGTGAAGGCTGCGTGCTCGGCGCGCTGAGCTGCTGCAGATAGCGGCGGTCGATGTCCTTCAGGAACCGCGAAGGGTTGCTGAAGTTCACCTGTCCGTTCTTCCACCGCTGGCTGGCGTAGGTCAGGTAGCACTCCTGCTCGGCACGCGTGATGGCTACGTACAGCAACCGTCGTTCCTCCTCCATATCGCTCTCGTTCTGACAGAACGGCGATGGGAACAGGTTCTCCTCCAGTCCGACGATGAACACCACAGGAAATTCCAGTCCCTTGGCGGAGTGCACGGTCATCATTGTGATGCGTGAAGTGGTGTCATCCGTATTCTCGTCCTGGTCGGTCAGCAGACTCACCTCATGGATGAAGTCTGTTATACGTGTTTCCTCACCTTGTTGCTTGCGGTCATCCGCGTACTGACGGATGCCGCTTAACAGTTCTTCGAGGTTAGCCTTGCGGTCCACTCCCTCGGCGGTGGTGTCCGATGCCGCATCTGCCATCAGCCCCGATTGATTCAATATCAGTTGTGCAAATTCAAACGCATCCAGTTGCTCCATTTGTTGAGTAAACCCTAGGATTGCCCCGACAAAGGACTGCAGTTTCCTCTGTGTGGCTGCAGCTATCTCTGCGGCATAGACCTCCGGCGACTGCATCACCCGCAGCATTGACACATTCTCGCGTATCGCCGCCTCGCGTACGCGGCTGACGGTGGTGGCACCTATGCCGCGCTTGGGTACATTCACTATGCGCTCCAGCGCCTCGTCATCGCTGCTGTTGGCTGCCAGACGGAAGTACGCAATGGCATCCTTTATCTCCTTGCGCTGGTAGAACGATGTGCCGCCGTATATCCGGTACGGGATGCTGAGCTTGCGCATCTCCTCCTCCAGGTTACGGCTCTGGGCGTTCGTGCGGTAGAGGATGGCTATCTGTTCATAGTCGCGTTTGTTCAGGCGGTGCAGCCCGAGTATCTGTCGTGCCACGGCGGCACTCTCCTCGCGGTCGGACGTGTAGCCGGTCAGGTGCAGGCGTTCGCCTTCCTCTTTCTCCGAATACACCTCTTTGTATATCTGCCCTTTGTTCTTGTGTATCAGGCTGTTCGCGGCGTTTACTATGTTCTGTGTCGAGCGGTAGTTGCGCTCCAGCTTGAAGAGCTTGGCACCGTTGTAGCCGTTCTGGAAGTTCAGTATGTTCTCAATGGTCGCACCGCGGAAACTGTATATACTCTGCGCATCATCGCCTACCACACAAACGTGGTTCTGCGGTTCGGCCAGCAGCTTGACTATCAGGTACTGCGTGCGGTTCGTGTCCTGGTACTCGTCCACCAGTACGTGCCAGAACCGCTGCTGGTAGCGTGCGCGCACCTCTGCGTTGTTCTGCAGCAGCAGTACGGTGTACAGCAGCAAGTCGTCAAAGTCCATAGCATTGGCGGCTTTCAGCCGTCGGTTGTACTCGGCGTACACCGACGCCATCTTGTACAATCGCTCCATTCGGTCAATCTTGGCGTAGCTCTCGCTCTGCGCATACTGCTCCGGCGATACGAAGTACGCCTTGGCCGAACCTATGCGGTCAAGCACCATGCCCGTGCGGTATATCTTGTCGTCGAGCTGAAGGTCTTTCACTATCTTCTTCACCAGGCTCTTCTGGTCGGCAGCATCGTAGATGGTGAAATCGCGCGTGAAGCCTATCTGCTCCGCTTCTGCACGCAGGATACGCGCACATATGCTGTGGAACGTACCCATCCACAGGTAGCGCCCTACGTCCTCGCCCACCAGACGCATGATACGCTGCTTCATCTCGCGGGCGGCTTTGTTCGTAAACGTCAGCGCCAGAATATGCCCGGCAGGTATGCCCTGCGTCAGCAGGTAGGCTATCTTGTAGGTCAGCACACGCGTCTTGCCGGAACCTGCTCCGGCAATCACAAGCAACGGACCGTCGTTATATGCCACGGCGGCGCGCTGACTATCGTTCAGCTCGTCAATAAACTGCATTTTTCACATTTTCGCCTACAAAGTTACAAAAAATAAATGATATTTCATAGTTTTTGTCGATTTTTTTTGCAAAATTGGTAAAAAAATAGTAACTTTGCAGCCAAATCGGCATAAAGTGACCGAAAACTGTGGCAAGAAATGTTACCTGTAGAGTTTGTCGATATGATGCAACAGCAGTTGGGAGCGCAAGCACCCCAGCTCTTCCGTGCCTTGGAAGAGGAGCCTGTCACATCCATCCGCCTGAACGACAAGATTGACGAACTCTCGTTCGATGCCGATATCGACGAGGTGCCCTGGCACTACGACGGTTACTACCTGTCCGAGCGTCAGCAGTTCACACTTGACCCGCTGTTCCATGCCGGCTGCTACTATGTGCAGGAGGCGTCCTCCATGCTCATTGAGTGTGCGCTGGAGCAGTATGTGAACGAGGATAGCATGGTCCTTGACCTCTGTGCCGCACCCGGCGGCAAGGCTACGCTTATCAGCCAGTACCTGGGTGCACAAGGCTTGCTGGTGGCCAACGAGGTCGTGCGCCAGCGCGTGTTTGTCCTCTCCGAGAACATCCAGAAGTGGGGCAACGGCAATACCGTGGTCACCCATAACGCTCCTGCGCTGTTCAGCGAGGCGCTGCCCAATGCATTTGACTGCATGCTGGTGGATGCACCCTGTTCGGGCGAAGGCATGTTCCGTAAGGACGAGCAGGCTATTGCCGACTGGTCAATGCGTAACGTGCGTATGTGCGTCGAGCGCCAGCGCTCTATCCTACGCGATGCCTGGGATGCACTCAAGCCCGGTGGCATACTCATCTATTCTACCTGCACATTCAACCGTCATGAGGACGAGGAGAACGCCCTCTGGATAGCCGACGAACTGGGCGCGGACATCCTGCCGCTGAATATCGACCCCTCATGGGGCATCGTGGAGAGCATTGCCGGTTACCACTGCTATCCGCATCTGGTACGGGGCGAGGGATTCTACATGTGCGTGCTGCGCAAGCGCCGCCGTGACTTCTCGCCGTTCCGCATCCGCCATCCTAAGAAACCTAACAGTACGCCCATCACTTCTGACGACGAGCAGCTTGTCCGCTCATGGCTCATCGAGCCTGACGAATGGGCGTTGCGCCAGCTCGACCGGTTCATCACGGCGTACCCTGCGAAGCATAAGGATTTCATTGACTATCTGAGCACGCGTTTCCTGTGCATCTCCCTGGGCTTCGGACTGGCTGAAGAGCGTGGCAAGCGTTTCGCGCCGCAGCACAGCCTGTCTATGTCCAAAGCGGCACGTATAGAGGCGTTCCCGCAGTTGGAACTCAGTCTGGAGCATGCTCTGGCATTCCTGCGTACCGAGGCGCTGCCTATCACCAATCTGCCGTTGGGACTTCTGCTGGTCACGTATCACGGCGTACCTCTCGGCTTTGTCAAGAACGTGGGCTCGCGCTGCAATAATCTCTATCCCAACGAATGGCGTATCCGCAATCTGTAATACTCCGCCGCTTGGCCGGTCCGGTCTGCCTGCTCCTGTTGTCAGGAGTGATGACTGTCCATGCCCAGCAGTGGCACACCACGATTGAGATCAGTCACCCTGCCGAGATCAGTCTGCCTATGCATGTGAGCGAGGTGCTGCTGGTCAACAACACCGTGGCGCATCCCGATGTGCCGATGGGCGCGTTCTACACGCTCATGGCGGCTTCGGAGATGCTGGAGGGCTCCGATTACCTGCCTTCGGTACTGGAGACATCACAGAACAACACCGCCAGCCTCTACCGCAAGCAGTTGCTCACCGGTATACAGGCGGACTCGCTGATGACCCTGTATCAGAGTGATGCCCTCCTTGTGCTCAATCAGCAGATCGTACATCCGTCCAGCGAGTGTTTCCAGACCGACGAGAACTCCTATTACGCCTACACGCAAGCGGTGGCGGCCACACACTGGACGCTCTTCTTCCGCCAGAACGCCGGAGGCGGCGAAATACGTTCACGTTCGCTTGTCTATTCCGATACCTTGTACTGGGTCAATGAGGCGGAGACAGCCGCAGAGGCTACACGCGCCTTGCCGTCTGCCAATGACGCACGCAGCGAGATGTGTATCTACGCCGGCGAACGTCTGGCGGCACGACTGCTGCCGACCGCCGAGACTGCCGACCGATATCTGTATGACTTAGGTAAGGATGACCCGGGCATGCAGTATTTCACCCGCAAGCATTGGCAGCAGGCTGTTAATGCCTGGTCACAGCCGCAGAAGGATAACAAGCTCACTGCCTACGCTGCCGCTAACTGCGCCGTGGCGTATGAGATCCTCGGTGATCTTGGTGCAGCCTATGCTGCAGCCGGCCGTGCTCTAAATGCCTTTGAGAGCCTCCGCTCCGCCGATGCACGCCAACAGGCAGTGAACATACGCTACTATCAGGAGTGTCTCCGTCAGCGGATGGCACGGTAGAAGGAGTATTTATTACATATATCCGGTATTATTGCACAGTTGCAGTATCGGTTAAAAAGCTAAAAGCGTCTGTCACAGATGCTTTTTTTTGTTTTCTTGACTTGATGGCCTGTCGCAATTCTTTTATCTGATATTCTATTTTTAAGATTGAAAAAGAGAAACAAATAACGGAGTATTTTTTATTAATAACAGGTATTTCTAATATGCGAAAAAAGTTGTACCTTTGCACTCGCTTTACCGAATTATGTCTATTTTATTTACATTATTTTTTTGAATATGCGATTAAAAATACTTTTTATCTTTTTTGTTGTGTGCGCCTGTCACGTGTATGCGCAGGGCNNTCTGGTAGGTGTCACCATCTACGACAGCGGCAATACGCAAACCGGCACGGTGACCGATCTTGACGGCCACTATTCCATCACCCTGAATACCGACAAACCCGTTCGTCTATGTTTCTCCTACGTGGGCTATGATACCGAATCGTTCATCGTGACGTCTGTTTCCAAGAAACTGAATGTACCTTTGCTTCCGCACAACGAGTTACTGGACGATGTTGTCGTTACGGCAGGACGCTTCGAGCAGCGCCAGACGGATGTGACCGTTTCGATGGATGTAGTGCGCCCGCAGGTTATCCGCAGCCAGGCACCGACGGATCTGTCTGCCACATTGCAGACCTTGCCCGGCGTGGAGATTATCGACAAGCAGCCCAGTATTCGCGGTGGCGGAGGCTGGACATACAGTGTCGGTTCGCGCTGTCAGGTGCTCATGGACGAAATGACCATCCTTAACCCCAAGACCGGCGAGATCAACTGGAACAATGTACCGCTGGAGAATGTGGCACAAGTCGAGGTAATCAAGGGCGCATCGTCCGTACTCTACGGCTCGTCGGCACTGAACGGCGTAATCAATGTTCGCACGCAACGCCCGGGGCTGACACCTCAAACCAAACTGTCAGCCTATGTCGGCGTTTATGACAACTATAAGAACTACCAATACACGGGCGCGCGATTACCTCTTTATTATGGCGCGGAGGCATCTCACTCGCGCCGCGTGGGCAACTTCGACGTGTCGGCTGCTATCAGCGGATTCAAGGACGAAGGCTACCGCGAGCAGAGCTTCAACGACCGTGTACGTCTGGGCGGAAACATGACCTACCACGTGCCGATGCCCGAGGACAAGTACATGACCATGGGGCTAAACATGAACTATGTGGCTAACCGCTACGGCGATTTCTTCATCTGGCGCAGCCCGAAAGACCCCATCCATCCTTCGCCGCTGACCAATATGGGCAGAAAGGAGCACAACTTCAACATCGACCCATTCTTCAACTACGACGATACGGAACGCGGCATCTCCCACAAGGTCCGCGCGCGCTTCTACATGACCGCCGACAATCTGACCACCCCCTCGCCGACCATCAGCACCGAGGAGCTGGTCAAGTGGGGGCTGACCAGTTTCGACCTCGATAAGATCAAGGGTTACTACGACCAGATCACCACCTATACGGGTGCCGGTGTGTCGTTGCAGGACGCATTGCTGGTGACATTCAAGGACGTAGCCGTACCTATCCGCAACGAGCAGTGGCTTGACGCGGTGGTCAACGGCATCGACCTGGTCAAGAACGGTCTGGGATATACGGGAACGGTCGCTGAGATGCAGGACGCTGTAGCATACGCCATGGCACTGATGGCGGACAATAGCCCCACGCGTCCCGAACTCACCTACAACGGCTACATCGACTATCAGTTCGCCAAGCAGTGGGATTGCGGCGTGCGGCTCACCACCGGAATCAACTGGAATCACATAACCAACACCGCCAACATCACCGGCACACACCACACCGACAATCTGGCGGCATATATCCAGTACGACCACCGCATAGCCGACCGTCTGTCGCTCAGCGCCGGCATGCGTCTGGAGTACTACCGAATGGATGACCAGTACAAGGAAGCGAACATTCAGATTGGCAACTGGCTGTGCCCCGTGCGACCGGTCTTCCGTGCCGGACTGAACTGGGAGATTTACAAGGCGGGCTTCCTCCGTGCCAGCTTCGGACAGGGCTACCGCAATCCGTCTATCACCGAGAAGTTTGCCCGCAAGGACATAGGCGGTGTAGGCGTGTATCCTAACCATAACATCAAACCCGAGTCCGGCTACAATGCCGAACTCGGTTACAAGCAGCTCTACAAGTTCGGACCAATCACCGGTTCGCTGGATGTAGCGGGCTTCTACACCGAGTACCGCAACATGATTGAGTACCAGTTCGGCCTGTTCCGCAACTCGGACTTCACGATGATTAACTCCATCTACGATGCCATCGACGAATTACAAGGGCTGGTGGATAACTTCAAGACCACCAAATCACTCAGCAATGCAGGCATAGGTATCGGCGCACAGTTCGTGAACGTCAACCATGCACGCATCTACGGCGTGGAGATCAGCACGGTCGGCAAAGTGGACATCAGTAAGGACATGGGGCTTAACTACAGCATCGGCTATACGTTCACCGAACCGGAGGACCTGGACAACGCAAAGCGCATCGAGCAGGAGAAGACCTATACCGACCCGTTGCAGATGAAGAACAAATCCAACGACTCCAAATACCTCAAATACCGCAACAAGCACTCGTTCAAAGCCACTATCGATTACAACTACAAGTGGTTCTCTATCGGCACGAACCTGTCCTATCGCAGCAAGATGCTGGCTGTGGACTATCTCATGGTGGATGAGCGCGTCAAGGATGCGGATGACCTGATGGATTATGCGCGCAAGTTTATCTTCGGCTACGAGGACGGGCTGTCGTTGCACGATTATTGGATGCAGCACAACACCGACATCTTCACCATGGATGTGCGCTGTGCGTTCCGCTTAAAGGAGCGTGCCGAACTGCAGTTCATCGTCAACAACCTGCTCAACACCGAATACAGCTTCCGCCCGATGGCGCTTGCAGCACCGCGCACGTTCGTTTGCAGAATGAATGTTAATTTTTAACAATATATAACTCATTTATTACTAATTTTCTTTAAGGTATGAAAAATATTTTCACCACACTGTTTATGGTTGCGTTTCTCTCTATGAGTGCAATGGCCGTAACAGTCAACCAAGCTGCCGGCACGTTCCGAGGCGATCTGAACATCGGCGGCGATCTGTACCCGAACAAGGAGGTTTATGTCCTGCCGGGTGTCAAGGACAACACTATTACCTTCGTCCTTCCGAATTTCACGTATGGCCAGGGTAACTTGGGCAACATCGTGTTACCGAACATCCCCATGGATGTGAACGGCCAGTTGCGGTTGGAAAATGCCTCCTTGTATCTCAAGGCTATCTCCGAGCGCGCCGTGATTACCGTAATCAACGGTCTGGAGGACGGGGGAGTAACCTACAACTCCATTCTATCCGGCAGCGAAGCCATGGTGCTGCTGTCTATTGCCGCACCGTCACTGCCCGAACCTATCCTTGTGCTCTTTACCGGAGCAAAAGTTATAGGCGACAACTACGCCATCACTAACGGTGGTTTTGAGGGCAGCTGGTCGAACAATGAGGTATCCGGCTGGCATTCGTTCAAGACGGCAACAGGCGGTTATTCCAGTTTTGTTACCGGTAGCACCGAACAGTTCAAGCAGTCAACCGATAAGCGTCCGGGTTCCACAGGCTCGCATAGCGTTTTTCTGTCGTCGAAAATGACGCTCGGCGCCAAGGCGAACGGCAACTGCACCAACGGACAAATCAATGCCGGTTCGATGACTGCTGACGATGCTTCGGGTAACTACAATTTCTCTGACCCGTCCAACACCGGTTACAACACGCCGTTCGTCGGCCAACCCGACTCCATGGTATTCTGGGCAAAGTATATTCCCGCTGACAAGAACCCGAGCAACTCGGTCAACAAGGCGCGCATGAATACCGTGATTACCACCAATGCCCGTTATCAGGATCCCGAGAGCAATAGTTACGCTAACGTCAAGATTGCATCGGCTACCATCAACTACGCCGCTACTTCCGACATGGGCTGGCAGCGTCTGTCCGTGCCGTTCCAGTACACCAGTCTTGACCCCTCTCAGGCGGCTTATGTACTCGTAACGTTCTCTACCAACCAGACTCCCGGTGGTGGATCAAGCTATTCAAGCGGAAGTTTATTCAACAAGAAGTATTACTATGACAACGTCTATATTGACGATGCCGAGATTATCTACAACCACGCGCTCACCTCGCTGACGATGAACCAGACGGCCATCAACTTCAGCAACGGCCAGGCGCAGACCGGCGAGAAGTTCAGCGATGAGACCTTTGACTTTGTGGCTACGTCCAACGGCAAGGCGGCGCAGACCTTCATAGGCTTTGACGCTTCCACCAGCCGCGTGCATGTCTATGTCGTGCCCGACAACTATTCCCAGAAGCAGGACTATTCGCTCTATACCCTGCAAATGGCTCCGGCGGACACCTACTATGCGTACAGCGCCACTACGTGCGACAACGAGGCGTATTCCGACAATCTGTTCAGCAACCTGACCGAGGCGGGCGAGTATGTCAAGACCATCAAGAACGTTCAGGGTGGTGACTCTATCGTTACGCTCACCTTGGCTGTCCTGCACACCTACGAAATCACCGAGAATTTGACTATCACTGTGGGTGACCACAAGACCTGGGAAGGCAACGACCTGAGCACGTATGCAACAGGCAATACGACTATCAAGGCTAACTACACCACGGTGAACGGTTGCGACTCTGTCCGAGTGCTTAACCTGACTGTTGAGGCTGCGCCGAACACGTACTATGCGTACAGCGCCACTACGTGCGACAACGAGGCGTACTCCGACAATCTGTTCAGCAACCTGACCGAGGCGGGCGAGTATGTCAAGACCCTCAAGAATGTCAAGGGCAGCGACTCTATCGTTACGTTCACGCTGGCTGTCCTGCCTACCTACGAAATCACCGAGCAGTTGACCATCACGGTGGGTGACCACAAGACTTGGGAAGGCAATGACCTGAGCACGTATGCAACGGGCAAGACAACCCTCAAGGCTAAATACACCACGGTGAATGGCTGCGACTCTGTCCGAGTGCTTAACCTGACTGTTGAAGCAGCACCGGATACTCACTACGAGTATAGCGCAACCACGTGCGACAACGAGCCGTATTCCGATAATCTGTTCAGCAATCTGACCGAGGCCGGCGAGTATGTTACGACCATCAAGAATGTCAAGGGCAGTGACTCGATTATCACTCTTACGCTGTCTATCCTGCCTACATACGAAATCACCGAGCAGTTGACCATCACGGTGGGTGACCACAAGACCTGGGAAGGCAACGACCTGAGTACGTATGCAACGGGCAAGACAACCCTCAAGGCTAAATACACCACGGTGAATGGCTGCGACTCCGTCCGAGTGCTTAACCTGACTGTTGAAGCAGCACCGGATACTCACTACGAGTATAGCGCAAC
>LXOW01109351.1_pt1 | contig 29271 bp, 22 predicted proteins | sample 1368591 | NCBI WGS metagenome assembly LXOW01 (sample SAMN04884650, study PRJNA319009) | bovine gut metagenome | isolation source: Cow rumen | host: Bos taurus | place: Italy: Legnaro (PD) | collected 2014-07-09
AGATGTGTATAAGAGACAGGCACTACATACTCGTCCAATTCGGGAACGAAGAATTTCTTGGTGTGCAAATTGGGACGGAATTTTCTTTTCGTCTTGATATTGGAGTGCGATACATTGTTTCCGGTAATCGCTTTTTTTCCTGTGATTTGGCAAACTCGTGACATCTTTCCTTTATTTTTATATTATTATTACTTTTTCAAATTTGGGCTGCAAAAATACAATTTTTTTCAATACAAAATCATTGAATGACAATTTTTTTCAAATTTCTGATTTTCCGCTATTCACAAGGCATTGTAAATAATATCGGTTCAACTGCCACCGCTATTTTCCCTCGGGAGTGGTAATAATCATCTCACATTTTGCGCAATCAAAGGTCAATTGGAAAGTATGGCGACCCGTTTTCAGGAACAAAGGTTCATTTTGTAAAGACGAGATTAATCGCGTCTCCACATTACCACATGTTTTATTACCCTTTGATTCTTTCGGACAGGCACCCAAAGCATGACGGATGCAGTATTTGCAGGTCATCAATATTGAATTCTGTAGCGACGCACGGCCATGCGTTTCTACATTGGGTGTTTCAATTTTCTCATAAGCATCCTCTATCTGCCCAAATCCCAGTTCTTGATAAAAATCCTTGGCTTTAGCATTCATCACATTGACGGCTTCGGGCAGTTGTGACAACGGTATTTCCTGCAGGGGCGCACGGTCTGTCTCTACAACATATTGCGTATCCATCAACATGTCTATAATCTGGCGCCGCCATCCGGCAATGACCGAATTCGGGAAGAAATATACCTGACTGGTTTTCACCTCAATATTTCTGGCCTGATAACAGGTATTGCCCAGTTTCGACAGCTGCGTTTGCAGATTTTGCAGCGCCTGTTCCGGCTTGTCCGCAACTTGTCTGTCCTCCTGAATGGGCAGTTCCACGGTCGTGCCAGCTTCGTCGGTAGCCTGCAACACCAGCTGTTCCTCTTTCTCCAACAATTTGAAATCCACTGCTATGCGTCGCTCCGCACTCTTGCCTGCCAGCATTTTCTCAAACTGGATGTCATAATTGCGATACAATTTGTCACCTACCGAAAGTCCCTCGACAGGCTCATTCCAAAACACCCGCCGGCCTTCCACTTTGTTGACCCGAAAACCGTCAAATTTCCCTTGGGCATCGATAAAGCACAAGCCATCGCCGTTATGCAGTTCTTTTTCTCCACTATATGTCAAAGAGTTATGGTTCAGCGCCTGCACTGTTCCCACAAAAGTCCCCGTGGATTTCGGAGTCGCCAGCTGAACCATCTCCGACCTTTCTCCATTGATAAAATAGGGTGTTTTATCCCGATGAAAGGTCTTTTCGGGATCCGGCTCGAAAAACAGAGTGGTTTTGCCAATGGAAGCTGCTTTATATTCCGGATGATCTTCCAAGATAGCATCTATACGACGACGATAATAAGCTGTGATGTTTTTCACGTATGAAACATCCTTCAAACGGCCTTCGATTTTGAAAGACATGATGCCGGCTTGCATCATCGGAAGCAACCAATCGGAACGGTCCATGTCCTTCAGCGACAACAGATGACGGTCGCGGACAATGGCATTTCCGTCGGCATCGACCAGCGTATAGGGCAAGCGGCAGAACTGGGCACACTCGCCACGGTTGGCACTGCGACCGCAGGAAACATAACTCATGTAACAGCGACCGCTATAGCTCACACAGAGGGCACCATGCACAAAAGCTTCCAGTTCCACATCACAAGCCTTACGTATTTCTTGAATCTGCTGAAGACTCAGTTCACGTGCCAACACAACACGCTGAAAACCTGCATTTTGCAAAAACTTCACTTTTTCAGGAATCCGGTTATCCATTTGCGTGCTGGCATGTAAAGCGATGGGCGGCAAATCCAGTTTCAGCAAACCCATATCCTGTACAATCAAAGCATCCACACCCATCTCATAATAGCGCTTCACCTGCCGTTCCGCTTCCGCTAATTCACTGTCTTTCAAGATTGTATTCAGCGTAATAAAAACCTTGGCATGGTATGGGTGGGCAAAGCGGACCAATTGTTCCAAATCCTCGAAGCTGTTGCCTGCGGCGACACGAGCCCCGAAACTAGGTCCCCCTATATACACTGCATCCGCCCCATGGGTAATCGCCGCCATGGCACATTCTATATTTTTCGCTGGTGCCAATAATTCTATTTCAGACATAAACGAACCTCCTTCATTCCGCAACAATAATTTTTACCGGCTTTGTCATGCAGTAAAAGCCGACCGTATTCATCGGTTCCCGTAATCTCTGCTTCCACTAGTTTATTTTCTATCTCATACCACGCATATTCCTGATACAAAAACAGATTTTCCAAATATTCCTGATGGATTTTCTGATAATCAGTATTTTCTGAACATTGGTACTGTTGGCAGGAAGACACCAAGTCCAAGACCAGCTCATGCACATCGAAATCCCTGTTTGTCAGCAATTTCAGGGAAGTAGGATTAGGAATATCCGCATCAAAAACAGTTTGGTTGATATTGACACCCACTCCGGCAATGGTATGCTTGATACGTTCACCCTCAATTTGGTGTTCGATCAAAATACCCGCAATCTTCTTCCAGTCCACATAAATATCATTGGGCCATTTGATTTTCACCCCATCGACGTACTGCGACAACAAGGTCCTGACCGACAGCGCAAAGCACTGGTTCAGCACAAACTGCCGTGCGGGAGGATAGGAAGGATTAAATAGCATACTCGCCAACACATTCTGTCCTTTGTCGCTCTGCCAGCGGTTGCTGCCTTGGCCCCTTCCAGCGGACTGAAAAGCGGCAGTCACGCAGAAATAGTCGGGCAGTTCAGCGTTTTCCGTCAGCAACTCCTTCAGTTTTTTGTTAGTGGAGTCTATGGTATCGATGAAAAGAGGGTTTTCTAAAATCATGTGGCAAAGATACGGGAATTTCTTCATATCATTGGTGTCGTTTTTGGAAAGAATAAAAAAAGGTAAGCCCGTTTTATTTGTATCTGAATATCCCAGCTGCCTTAACTCCAAAAAAATATTTGCTCATTGGCCAATTGATTAATTTCGTATTTTTGCATTTTATATCCAGAAAATTATGGCACAAACATTACAGGAAGCTGAACAGCAGATTATCGAAGAATTTGAGATTTTTGACGACTGGTTGGACAAATACAACTATATCATTGAGTTAGGCAAGGAATTGCCGCTGATTGACGAGCAGTACAAGACTGAACAATACCTGATTTCAGGCTGCCAGTCGCAGGTATGGCTGCATGCCGATTACCGTGAAGGCCTGATTTATTTCACCGCCGACAGCGACGCCATCATCACCAAGGGCATCATCAACCTGCTGATCCGTGTGCTGTCGGGCCGCACCCCGCAGGAAATCCTGGACTGCAACTTGGAGTACATCGATCAGATCGGGCTGAAAGAGCATCTTTCGCCCACCCGATCCAACGGACTGGTTTCGATGATCAAGCAGATCAAGATTTATGCGTTAGCGTTCAGCAAGAAGAGTTGAGCAAACCCCACACTTCCGTGTGGGGTTACTGAAATTTGGCATCTTCGATGCCATAATTTCTAATCGTAAAATCAAAAATAGACTACATAATTAATTGAAAATCAAAATTTATGGCAAAAATTGTAGGTATCGGAAATGCGTTGGTTGACGTTATCGTCAAATTGAAAAACGAAGACTTGTTAAAGCAATTCGCTTTGGAGAAGGGCGGAATGGAAATGATTGACAGCGAAAGGAAAAGAGTGATTCACTCGGCCATCAAAGACCAGCCTCAAACATCCGCCACAGGAGGCTCCACCTCCAATACCATCCACGGACTGGCTCGTTTGGGCATCGATGCCGGCTATATCGGAAAAGTCAGCAACGACGAACCCGGCCGCTTCTTCCAAGAAGAGATGCAACGCTACCATGTGACACCGCATTTGTTATATTCCGACATTGACACAGGCATTGCCACTACTTTCATGACTCCCGATGCCGAACGCACCTTTGCCACTTATCTCGGTGCTGCCGCCACCATGACCGCCAATGAACTGAATCCCGAAGTATTCAAAGATTACGACTATCTGTATATAGAAGGATATTTAATTTATAATCACGAACTTATCCACAAACTCTGCCAAATTGCGAAAGACTGCAAGCTAAAAGTAGCCATGGACTTCGGCAGCTATAATCTGGTGGAAGAACAGCGTGAATTCCTCAAAGACCTGCTCAAAAACCATATTGACATCATTTTTGCCAATCAAGAAGAAGCCAAAGCTTTTACCGGCAAAGACGACGAAGAGGCTTTGAACATCCTTTCAGAATACTGTCCTATTGCCATTGTCAAATTGGGGGCTCAAGGTTCCATCGTACGCATGAATGGAAAAACCACAGTGATCCCTCCACAAGATGCAAAGCGTATTGACACCAACGGTGCAGGCGACATTTATGCAGCCGGCTTTATGTATGGTTTGATGAAAGGATACGATACTGAACGCTGCGGCTATATCGCCACACGTCTGTCCTCCGCCATTATCGAGACAGTAGGCGCCAAACTGACGGATGCCCAATGGGAAAAATTACTCCCCGAGGTCCTTTAACAACTCCTCTTTCAGCATCTGCAAGGCGGTCTCCGCTGCCTTGTGAATTATCTCCACTCGACTCAGATTCGGATCGAAGTGGTGCAGTTGCGCATTGAAACGCGTAGTTGTGGCTACACAAATCCACACGGTTCCCACAGGTTTCTCCTCTGAGCCGCCGCCAGGGCCGGCAATACCGGAAGTGGCAATACTGTAGTCCACATCAAACAAGCCCATCGTATTGATAGCCATGTCATTCACCACAAACTCGCTGACGGCACCGTGTTTTTTCAGGTTCAGCTCACGCACATTCAGCACCGAACGCTTGATTTCGTTGGAATAGGATACCACAGAACCTTTGAAAAACTCTGAACTTCCCGGAACAGAAGTGATCAAATGCGAAAGATAACCACCTGTGCAGCTTTCCGCCACTGCCAATGTTTTTTTGTTCTTGAAGAATAATTCGGCTATTTCGTTTTGTATCATTTTATTGTCAATTTTTCATTTCACGATAGAGACACAATGCACCTCTACATTAGCATTATTGTTGCTCTTTTGCAGTGTCTTTGTTATCCAATGTCTTTTTCTCCGGCACCTCCAAACTTTTGTCTTTCAGCGCTTCTTTGGGCATGTCTTCCTTAGCGATTTCCGCCGCCTCATCAATCTCTTCCTGATGATCCTTATATTTGAAACGACGGATTTTCTGGGTAGCAGTCTTTTCAAAAGGTTCCTTCATGGCCTCCACCTTGTTGATTTTTGAATTTTTTCCAACCGTCCTGTTGACAAATTCCAATACGGATTTCTTCAAGGCTTCAGCCTTCTCAAACCATTGGTCTTCAGTCTCTTGATTCCAATTCAACAAGTTATCATCGAACTTGACCATCGCCACCAGCTCGCCATTTTTCTCCATCACCAGCGATTCATCCACACCAGCCATATTGTTAATCACCATCTCAATCTCCTCAGGATAGATATTCTCACCCGAAGGACCCAAAATCGTGTTGTTCAAACGACCTTTGATGTAATAATAACCATCTTTATCCACGGTTGCTATGTCGTTGGTGCGGAACCAGCCCTCCTCGTCCAGTACCTGAACGGTACGCTCCGGGTCTTTGTAGTAGCCCAGCATCACATTATCGCCGCGGCACACAATCTCACCCTCGCCTGTTTTCGGATCCATATTGTCGAGACGGATATCCACTTTGTACGAAGCCACACCAATGGAACCCAAACGTTTCCGCTTGTTAACCAACACATTGCACACCAGCGGAGCGGTTTCTGTAAGACCATAGCCCACGGCGTACGGGAAACGGCATTTGATCAGGAACTCTTCCACCTTGAGATCCATTTTGGAACCGCCTACGCCAAAGAAGCGTAACTTGCCACCAAAAGTTTTCACCAATTTCTTGCCGATGAGCCAATACAAAACTCTGGGCAGATGCTGGTCCATCCACTTGAGCACACGGCTCTTCTCGATGGTAGGAACGATACTGTTGTGATATACCTTTTCGATAATCAGCGGCACAGACAACATGACGGTGGGTTTCACCTTTTGCATGGCCGGCAACAAAACGGAAGGTGTGGGAGGTTTGGAAATGTAGTAACAGCAGGCACCCACATACATGGAGTAGAAGCTGGAAACGCACATTTCGTAGGCATGCGACATCGGCAGGATAGACAGGAAACGGTCGTTTTTATAGCAGGGCTGCGCCTTGAACGAAGCCACCAGATTGTGGCAGATATTCCTGTGGCTCAGCATTACGCCCTTGGCCTTTCCCGTGGTACCGGAAGTATAAATGATGGTAGCCAAATCATCGGGTTGCGGGTCTTTGATCCAGCCGTCGCAACGGAAATCCTCTTTTCGGCACTTGATAAACTCCAGGGTTTCAATATCCACCACCAGCGTCAGCTTGTCGATGCACTCCTGACTGAGCTTGTACAACAGTCGTTTGGAAATAAAAATCACCTTGCTTTCCGAATGGGACAGAATGTTGGTCACCTCTTTTTCGGAACTGTCAGGCAAAATCGGTACAGAAACACGTCCGTAGGCCGTAGTGGCAAAGAATGCCAGCGTCCAGTTGGGCATGTTCTGCGACAGGATGGCTACACGGTCACCCGCCGAAATACCGAAACGTGACAATCTGGTTGACAGCATGTTACACTTCTCTTTGAAGCTGCTGTAGGTATATTGTTGTCCACCATCCACAAACTGCGCCATGGTGCGGTCCCAATAGACCGTGGTCGTATATTTGAAGACTTTATTAAGGGTGGTACAATAGGTTTCTCTGTGACTATTCCTAACTTTATAAGGACTCTTCGTTTTCTTACTCATATATAATCATCAATGGGTTATATAATTTTCTTTATGTCTGCCCTGAAGACCTAAAGTTTCATAATGTTCCTGTATGCGTTTCATATCGGCGGCCGGGTCATCGGTCAATTCCCACTTCTGACCCACGGTAATTTCCTTGCGACCCCAATCGTAGTAGCCGACATAAACGCTGGCGCCTGTTTCACGGGCAATCAAGTGGAAGCCCGTTTTCCATTTTTTCACCGGCTTACGAGTCCCCTCGGGAGCGATAGCCAGATGGAAGAACTCATTCTCATTGAAAGTCTTGATAATGCTTTTCACCGTAGCGGCGGCATTGCGTCGATCAACGGGCACACCGCCAAAAGCGCGCAAAATGGGTCCCAACGGCCAGAAAAAAAACTCTTTCTTAATCATGATATGCGCCATGACACCATACTGGGCATAAAACAGGTAGCAAATGGGAAAATCCATGATGGAAGTGTGCGGCACCCCTAAAACAATGGCCTTGTTGCCCTCCATGATGCCGCCGACGCTGGTCCAACCGAGTTTCCGCAGCAGAAAACCGCAGAATTTTGCCCATCTTTTGCCAACTTTTGTCTTTATTTTGGTCATATTTCTTCAAATTTCAGCGCCAAAATTCAAGTTCTCAATACATTCTTATCTTTTTAAAAATCAAACAAATAACACACTCCACACCATCCTCCATCACCTTGAAAATTTGGCGCTGCAAAAGTATAAATTTTTTTGAATATGACTATAGTCGCTAGTTCTCCACCAAGATGCGGTAATGTGTCAAGGCGTTTTGGTAGGAGATTTTGGCATCAATGAGTTGGTCAAAGGCTTGGCGGTGAATGGTTTGCGCCTCTAACAACTCCGAAATCGGAATCAACCCCGCCCGATAGTTGGTGGCGGATGTCTCCAAATTCACCTCGGCATCGTGCACCGTGGCTTTCATCAGCTCTGTCTGATTATAAGCCTCCGACACATTGTTCCACGCCTGCCGAACTTCCAGTTCCATTTTGCGAGTCAAATCGTCACGGTTATTCTCCGCTTTTTGAATCTGCAATTGCTGCTGCTTGATTTTGGTGGAAGCCTCCCACCAGTTGGTAAGCGGAACCTGCAACATCGCAAATGCCAGACCATTAAATTTTGAACGGTCAAAAACTAACTGACCATACGAACCACCTAAACCCACTGTCAAATGAGGCAAAGTTTCCCCTATCAACACCTTCTNNAGACCATTGAATCTCGAACGGTCGAAAACCAACTGACCATACGATCCTCCCAGCCCCACTGTCAAATGAGGCAAAGTTTCCCCTATCAACACCTTCTTTTTCAACTGCTCGGCTTTCACACTCAGGTTCAATAACTGGTACTCCTTACGGCCAGCCACGGCAGCAGCGGCATCTTTCTGTGGATAGACTGCAGTCACATCAGCGATACTATCGCTCAACCATAATTGTTCTGAATACTCCTTGCCCACCAATTGGCATAAGGCCATGGTAGCCAGCGTGATACCATTATTCACCTTCAGCATATTGGATTGCAATTCATGCTGTTTCAGGCTGACTTTCAGCTTGTCATTTTGGGTCACCAAACCGGCATTGAAAGCGGCAGTCACATCTCGGTCAAGGGTATCGAGAAAGACCATGGCCTGCTCTATGGTCTGCTTTTTGTCCTGCAACGACACCACCAGCCAGTAGGTTTCTTCCACCTGCTGCAGCAATTTGTCACAGGTCAACTCCTGCTGCAAAGTGGCGGCCTCTTCTCCCAGCTTCGCCAAACGGCTGCCATTCACAATTTGTCCACCCATAAACACCGGCTGCACGGCAGTCACTCCTACCGTATAGCCTTTTTCGCACATCGACAAGGAATTAGGAAGCCCCATAGCCGCCCCGTATTCGGCATACATATTATGCAGCCACTGGCGTGCCTCGGCATTGCCGATATCATCAATACCGAACTCCACCAAGGGATTCAGGGCGTAATAGCCTCCTGCCAAGGCGCTGACATTGGGGAAATATTTGGTGAGCACCTGCTGACGCACCTGTCGGGCCACCAGCACATCCAAGGCGGCGTTTTTCACCATGGCGTTGTTGCGGAGGGCCATCGATTTGCAGCTGTCAAGGGACAATGGCTGCGCCGAAAGGAGAGGAACAAGCATCCATAAAATGATTCCCAACAGGATAATTTTTTTCATGTCATGCCATGTAGCGTACCTTCGGCACGCATACCGGACATTTATCTTCCTTGCCCCACACTGCGCGCTATCGCGCTTGTGCGGGGTTAATAGAATATTGTGCCTTCGGCACATCTTTAAGAACTTATAGTTATCCATTATTTTCAATTTATATTCTGTAACTTGTCACCTGACCCCTGCTAACTACGAAAGCATGTGTTTTTTCAGATGTTTCACCAATTTGAAATTCATTTTCCGGTCGTGGCTTTCGAAGAGCTGCCAGTAAGCAACGGGCAACAGGGTAACCACGAAGGGGAAGGAGAAGATGGTGCCGAAGCAGATGACCACACCCATCGGCATCCAAAGGGAGGTATGGGCAATAATCATCGGCACAACTCCCAAAGCAGCGGCAGCAGACGTAAGGAAAATAGGACGCAAACGCCGTTTGCCTGCCTCAAAACCAGCCTCTTTCGCCGACAGGTGATTGTCGTGACGAAGGCTTTCCGCATACTCGAACATAATGATGCCGTTTCTGACAATAATACCTATCAAGCTCACCAAGCCCAAAACCGCCGTGATACTGAAGTCCAGTCCAAACAGGGTCAAGCCCAAGGTGGAACCGAAAATGCAGATGAAAGAAGCCGACATGTTCAGCATCACCAGCTTGATATGATGGAAATGGTACAACAAGAAGGCGAACATCACCAGCAAAGCCGCGATAATAGAAACCACAATCTGCGGAATCACATCATGGTTTGCCCCATCCAGGCCGCCATACTCCATCGTCATATTCTCAGGTTTATAATTGAGGAAATCAGAATTCAGATAAGCTTTGATTTTCTTGGTAACCGACGGTTCGCTGATGCCGTATTTGAGATCGGCGGCCACAGTGACCGTACGCACACTGTTGCGCCGGTTGATAGAAGCGTCATGCCAGTCAGGAATGATGGTAGCCACCTGTCGCAGAGGCACCCAGGTACCCGGAATGGAAGTCGGTATCATCAATTTGCCCAAATCCTGATACGACATATCCCCGTTCTCCTGCAAGGAGTACAACATTACCGGCACCTTATAGTCGCCCTCCCACACGGTAGTCAGTGTTTGTCCTCCCAGTACCGATGACAGATAAATGGACAAGATACTCTGTGTGACACCCAAACGAGTGGCCTCGTCGGTATTCAGCACCACCTTCACATTCTGACTGGTCTCATCCAAATCAGAATGTATCCAAGTCAGCTCCGGCAAGGTGCTCAGATAAGATTTCAAAGAATCGGCCACCAGCTTCAGCGAATCCAAATCATCACCCGACAGACGGATTTCGATAGGATTGCCCACCGCCTGGTAGTCCATCTGCTTGAAGCGGGCGTACGCATTCGGGAAATAATGCTCGTATTTGGGCCCGTATTCTTTCAACAAAGCCCTGGTATCATCCTCACTGGTGGTATTGACAATGAACTGGGCATAGTTTTTCTTGGCCATCTGCGGAGCATAAGTGGCATGAAAACGGGGGGAAGAGCATCCCACGAATGAGGTTATGCCCGTTATTCTAGGGTCTTTTCGCAAAATACTGCTCAAACTGTCGGCCAGTTCCGCAGTCTGTGCCAACGAGCTACCTTCGGCCAAATGGATTTCCACCGCAAAACTGTTTCGGTCGGCCTTGGGCAGCATCTGGACATCCAGGTGTAAAAACAGGAATACGCCCAAACATACCGCACCGACGGAAGTCAGGATAGTCAACGCCGGATGTCTGAAACACCGTCTAAGTATCTTATTATATGTTCCTTGTAACAAATCAAAGAACTTATTTTGCATTTTCTCGAACTTTCCGATTTGCTGATCGGGAAGACGGCGTTTAATAAACTGCGTGGACAAAAACGGAATCACCCAGACCGCATAGAAAATGGAGGCCACCAAGGCGAAAGTGATGGTCCATGGGAAAAGCTGCACAAAATCGCCCAGCGGGCCCTTGATAATCTTGGTCATGGGGAAAAACATACCCGAAATGGCCAGGGTAGCCAGCGACATAGGCACAAACAGCTGCATGGAACTGGTGACCGCCGAATACCAGCGGGAATGGCCTTCGTTCAGAAAATCAACATAACCGTCAATGATAATTACCGAGTCGTCCACAATCAGACCCAACACCACAATCAGGGCCGCCAAGGTAACTGTATTCAACTCTATACCAAATAAATACATAAAACCGAGTGTCACAGCGGTACAAACAGGGACACTGGTACTGGCCACCAACGCCGTACGTAGCGGGAACATCATGATCATCACAAAGATAATCACCAAAATGGAAATCAGCAAGTCACGCAAAAACGACAAGACCGAATCGTTGACCACTTTGGGCTGGTTGGTGATTTTATGGATTTGCACATCGGCAGGCAACTTTTTCTGAACAGCTTGCAGCCGTTTCTCCACTTCTTTGCCGAAAGCCACAATATTGTTGCCAGGAGCCATTTCCATGGAAATGATCACCGTTCGCTCATCATCGTATTTCACGTAACTGTCGGGCTTGGCATAACGCCTTTCAATCCTGGCGATATCACGCAAACGGATGACATTACCCGTGGGGTCGGCATAAATAATCTGTTCTCCGATTTCGTATTCAGACTGATAGGGAATGGACAAGTGGACCATCGCCTCACCCGCCTCATTTTTGATGGTGCCACCAATGGTTCGGAAACCCTGGGTGGACAATTCCACGAGCAACGAGCGCTGGCTAATGCCGTAGGCGGCCAATTTCTCCTGATCAATCAGCACAGCGATTTCCTCGTTCTGCTGTCCCAGGATTTTCAGATTTCCCATAGAAGGTATGGTACGCAACTGCTCGTTGATTTGGTCGGCATACGACTCCAGCTCACGGGGAGTACGTTCTGACGATTCCACGGCCAGCAGCATGGAAGAAGTGTTGCCGAAATCGTCCACCACCACAATCTCCAGCACACCAGCCGGCAGAGAGGTCTTCTTGAACAAAGTGAGCCCGTGCTTGATTTTCGACCATACCTCGTCCTTCTCCTGCACACTGGTTCGCAGCTCCGCAAAGATATAGACAATGCCGTTTTCGGACACCGAACGGGTTTTCTCCTTGTCAATTTCCTCGTAAGTGAAGAGAAAATTCTCCAAAGGCTTGGTCACCTGTTCCTCAACCTCCTTGGCGGAAGCGCCAGGATACACGGCGGCCACTACACCCTGACGAATAGTGAACTGAGGAAACTCGTCCTTGTTCATCTTCGTCATACTGTAAAAGCCCAGCACCACCAGACAAGACACGATGAGAAACACGATCTTGTGATAGCGCATGGCCGATTGGATATGATTAGTCTTTCTTGCCATACGTAATTTCTGCTCCGGTAAATAATTTCTGTTGGCCTTCCACAATCAACGTGTCATCCTGGTGCAGACCATCGAGCACCAGCACCCCATTCACCACATATTCAGCAGTAGTGATAATGCGCCGCTCAGGCTTGCCATTGCGCACTATCCACACACTCAGTCCCTCGGGACGGGTTTGCACGCAATTGGCGGGAATGACAAAACCCTCCTCATTCGGCTGGTTCACCTCCACTTTGCACACCATTCCCGGCAACAATTTCCGGTTGCTGTTGGGAAGGGCGATTTTCACCTGATAGCTATGGGCCACAGGATTGGAAGTGATACTTTTCTCGCTCACCGTCCCTTTGAGTACCATATCGTTCAAAGCAGGAATGATGATACTGGTCTCACGGCCCAGAGGCAAGGAGGAAATCTCGCTTTCTGGCACAGCAAAAGTAACAGATACCTCGCTCACGTCCAGCAAAGTGACGGCTGGTTCTCCGGGCAGGAGGCCCACCCCGGCACGGGCATTACACTTGCCAATCACACCCGAGGCTGGCGCATACAGTTCACAATCCGACAGCTGTTTTTTCGCAATTTGTTCCAGCGAGCGTGCTTTCTCCAGATTGGTCAGCATCTCCACCCATTTCACCTCGGCCAAACTGCCCTGCTCATACACGATTTTCAAGCGGCGATAAGCATCCTCGGCCTGCTCCAACTGCGCTTTGGCGGAATTATAAGCGTTGCGGGCAGTGGCCGTGTTGACCGTCACCAGCAGCTGGCCCTCACGCACATAATCGCCTTCGTGCACCAGCACTTTCTCCACCTTGCCACCCGCCGCAAAACTCAGCGACAGCGACAATTTCTCCTCTATCTCGCCCACATAGGTGCGCACCATGCCGCTTCGCACCGTATCAATCGTGATGACACTTACCTTGATGGGCTCGGACTTGTCCGCTTTTTCACCATGCTTACATGAAGACAGTGACAATAACATGAGCTCACCAATGAGTAGCAACGGCATTCTTTTAATCCAATATTTATAATTCATAATCTTTATTGTCAAATAGTTATCATTAGTTTTCTTCTGCCAACAAAGTGATTTTATCGGCTTTCATGCGGATCATGTCGCCATTTTCCGGTCTGCCCATCCAATGTTCTCCCATCAGGATAATATTATCACGAATCACGCCCTTGCCTTGCGACTGTATCGTATAAACATGTCCCACCTGGATAAGATCCACCACCGAGTCGGCGGAAGTGAAGCGAGTGCTGAATTCGTAAGGATTAAAGAAAATGGAATCCCCCTCCACCTTGCCGGTGCAAGAGTAGGCACCACCATTCATCTCGTTGAAAGTGACAATAATAGCACNNGCCATAATGTTCATCTGACCTCTTTTGGAGGCCAGAATGCTGGTCTTGTTGCCATCGGCATCCTCAAAATTCACCACACCGGAGAGTTTGTAGCTATAGTCGCCGGTGATTTTTTTCACGTCCTTGTTGCAAGCTGTCAGCAACACTGCTGTCAGCAGGACACAAGCATACAAAAAGATTTTTTTCATAGATATTTATTTTTTTAATTTAGATTCTAGATTTTTGATTTTATATTCTATTTCCATGCCCAGTACGGCAAGTAATTTCATGATTGTATGTAGCGAAGGGTTGCCCTTGCCTCTTTCAATATCCTTGACGGTGGCCAAACTCACCTCCGCCTTTTCAGCTAAATCCACCTGAGAAATATTCAGGAGCATTCTGCGTTTCTTTAAAATGTCTCTAAAATCCATACGGTCTATTATATTAAACTTTTGGGGCGGCAAAAATACACTATTTTCTTATACAAAAAGAAAGGAAAGTTTAGTAAAATAAACTTTCCTTTGAGAACTACTTATAAATCAAATTATTATGCTATAAAAACAAGCCTGTCGCGTCATTCTGTCACCTGTACAGAACCTCCATCGCTTTGGGCCCGATATTCAGGTGCGTACATGCATTCCACCGTGGCCACACCGTTGGAGAAAACGCCTTTTTGCGTTGCTAATAATTCATACTCCAGCACATACGTTCCCGTAGGCAGTCGCTTGAAAAAGAAATTTGTGGCCGCATCGCGCGGACTGACCACGTATGACAAGCCGTTTACCCGTTCATTGCGTTCATGCACATCAACCGGCTCAAAAGCCGCCGCACGCAAGTCTTTCACATGCACATATTCCAAATCCCTGTCGGTAGTTACAACCAGTCGCACCAATATTTTCTCCCCAATCCGCACAGGATTTTCTGCTGTAACCTCTTCTATGCGTCTTCCCTCTCCGTTTTCGATAATATGGCAAATTTTTCTTTCTATTCCTAAGCCATTGGTAGCAGCGGTCACCTTATCCATATCTTCAAAATACTGCCAATAACAGGCACCATAAGTGGAATGCACACTGTCGGTCTCCACCTTGATTTCCGCCAACTCTGGTGTGATTTCATCTTTCACCCAAGTATGCCGGAAATAAACATTTCCCCCATCGGAAGTCTGGTTGTTTGTCGACCCGAATACAGCATTTCCGAGCGAAATCCGTGTGTCCGAAGGTTGAAGTTGCTCCGCTGTTTCGCCAAGCATGATGGCATAAACGGCATTGGTTGTGGCCAAGGTATTGGACCAGTGGGTCTGGTTTTTCTGCATCAGCAGCCACTGTTTCATGACCGCTAATTCCTCCGGGACAGGAGATATTTCATAAAAAGCCTCCATGATCAACGCATGGCGTTCAATAGGCGCCTCATACCAGGGATAGTAGTAGAAGAACGTGGACTCCTTCGATTTCCAGTACATTCCCAAATCATCGCTTCTGACGGCCTGCTGGCGAAGTCCCTCCATGATATTTTCGGCTTCCTGCTTGCGACCGATGCGGAATAGGAACAACGCCACTTCTGCCCGCCGGGTGTAAGTTGCCTGGTTAACATTTCCAACGGCCCATTTGATCAGATTTTGCACGTATGGACAAGCCAACCATTGGGTATCGCAATCAAAGAAGGAACGGGCATAAAGGTATTGTACATCTGTTTCTGAAAATGGGAAAACCGCATTGCCGTACTTGGCTTTTTCCTCACAATAATGCTCGAATGCCTTTGACTGAGCTTTATCCATCGCCGCTATCGCCCGCTTCATGGCATAATGCATTTCAGGAATCCATATTCCCATTCGCTCCATTTTGCCACAGCCGGCCACAATATGGTTGGTCACAAACTGCGAAAAATACTGGCAACCATACCAGTCCCAGCCTCCTTGTGCCAATTGTCTGTTCAGCAACTTTCTCAATTGGGCATTCACTTGTCTTTCCAGTCTTTCTTCTTCATATAAGGCCGCGATATTCTTCCGCTGACTACGCTCATTCTTCGCTTCCATCAGCCAAGGACTTTCTTCCAACAAAATATCCTTGAATTGCTGATTTTTATCCAAATCTGAATACAGCGGATGATTGATGGTGTCATTGCGCCACTGACGGCATAGCTCTCCGACAGAAGGGTATAATTTGATGATATGCGCTGCCAAAGCATTGGCATAAACACGAGAGAATATCTGCTCGTTGCACTCATAGCGGTAACGAATCAGGTAAGGCAGACTCAGCATCACATTCCATACCGGATTGGTACAAGCCTCCACAGAAAAGGAATAATGCTCTAAAGTAGGAGAATCTGCCTGTTTGAAACGTTGGAAAGTAAAAATCTGATTTTGTTGGGCGGGCACAAAAAAGTGCATGGTCTCCGTCATCAGCGTGCGATTGGGCAATACGGGAAGCGCATTTTCCTCCCCATCGCCATAGTGCCCTGCCTGAGCCAGCACACGGTAGCCTACGGCCTCCACACCTTTCGGAACGACAATTTGCCAAGCCACAGACTGTGTGCCGTGAGCCTGGCAGCGGAAATCCTGAAGGCTGTCCCTCTGCCGCACCAGTATATCCAGCGGACTGTTGTCTGCCATGCTGAAAAAGCGCACAATCGCTTTGCCTTCCATAACAGTGTCGCTAAGATTGGTGATTTTGATTTGGAAAAGCATAGTGTCGGCCTCCCGAAGGAAACGCGGGGCATTGCTTTGAATCATCAAACTCCTGCTGGACTCTATCTGTCGGGTAAGCCACCCACTACGACCATTCTCCGCATGGGCAAGCGCATAAAAATGCCAGCGCGTATATTGGTCCGGTAGCTTGAAATCAATGCTTACCCTTCCCAAAGTATCAGACTCCAACTGAGGGTAAAAGAAGGCGGTTTCCTTGAAATCGCTTCGAAAACGGATGTTCTTGTCGAACACGAAATCACTGGAAGACAAAGAGGAATTTCTGGCACTCTCAAATGAGTTGTTCAATGATACAGGCCCCTTCGACTCATCTTTAACGGCAACTATCTTTTTATAGGTAACCGTCTCCTCTAACATACCGCCATCCAATCGAACACCATCCACGATTATCACCGCACCATCACTACGGTTGCCTCTCACAGCGGTCATATTCCCATCTACAGAAGAAACCCCTTCCAGTGAAGACAAAGCAGAAGAAACAGACCTTCCAGGGGTGACACGCCGGGCACTAACCGTATTGTCAGAGATAAAATATGTAAACTGCTGTAAAACAGATCCATGATATACCTCTGAAAAATTCCCATACGGGTGTATGCCTCTACTCGGGCGGGTTTGTGCAACATCGGTATGATTGATGCTGCCCACAGAAAGACTCCCTGTTATCGGTCGCACTTTTGCTGGAAATTTAAACTTTGGAAACATCGGAGGTATTCCGTCAAAAGCACGTTCTTTGCTGATTTCATAGATGCTGCCATCCACCATCCAAGTCAGCAGTTCGGAGGTCTTGGTGTCAGTACTGCTCGTGTCTTTGATCTGAACTTCCCAATGCTCCTGAGCCCCCGGCTCCAGCTTGTTATTCCAGTGGGTTAAGTTGATTTCCAACCCCTGGGGAACAATATCGGGCACAGGCGGGTGAACCAGTTCCGTTTGGTCTTCATCAGTATATAAAAACCCATTTTTCACTACCTGAACAGATACATTCACCTGGTAATGACCCTTTTTCTTGCTTGGAACCTTGATGGTTTTGTATTCATTGTCGAGCCGTAACTCTCCGGTATAGATTTTTTTGAAGCCTTGATATACCTCACACAAAACCACCGCATTGGGCAAGCTGGTTCCCACCATCACGGACAGGGAATCACCCAAAGCTGTGGTATCAGACAACTCTACCCAAACCGGCTCATAGCGGCCACTTACATGCTGGTCAGTGCGATAAATGTCAAAATGCTTCACCACAATTTCCTCCCGGTGGTGATTGTCATACGCCTTCACCTCCACCTTGTACGATCCCTTCTGCCAATCGGAAATAGGAATCTGCAAAAGAGGATTCTCATCAAAGGACTGGCAAAGCTGATATACAGTGTCCAAAACAAGCCAAGAATTCCTGTCGTTCACCTTAGGATTGAAACTGTACTCGGGAAAATATCGTTTATATTCCTCTTTCGAATACAAAGGATCGGTAGGTTGTTGATAAGAGGTGGAGAAAATACATTCACGGTATTCCGTGGGTTGCCTCAAATGCGTCACCCTAACATAAACTGGGGTTGAAAGCACTTTTTGCTGCACATTTTCCACATGAATCTGCCATTGTATTGATGAATTAGCGCATTGGTCTATCGACTTACAACCCTCAAACCGGATATTCAAAGCTCGCTCCGGAATCATATAGGTTTTCTCCGCACGCTGTGTTTCTCCATTCACATCCGTTGCAAGTGCTTCCACTTTCAGCTCATAATCATTCGTATTATCTTTCGAATAGGAAATTCCGCGGGGTTTATCAAATTCCGAATTTTTCAGCGTGACAAAAGGATATTCAAAACAACCTTTCTCGTCACAAAAGACTGTATAAGAACGGTATTGAGAGCCAAACGACAATTTGATATTCACCGTCGCATCAGACAAAGGTGCACCTGCCAAGGAGACAACTTGACCCCGTATCGGCAAAGTATCACCCTGACAAACTTCCTTTGTGCAGTCTTCCAATGTCACCGTAAAAGTAGGCAGTTTATATTCGGCAACTTCAAAATATTCACAGCCCTTGTATTGATAATCATAATGATAATCNNGTTATTGCCTACCTCACAAATACCGATATGGTATTTCCCTATCAAATTTGCCGGCAGTTTGAAAGAGGAAGCCGCACTTCCGAATTTGTTGGTCACCAAACGGAGTGTATCACTATATTGCCCTTTCGGACCATGCAACACGGCCATTATCTGACGATTGGAAACAGTCTTCCCCTTTTCAAAACAGATATATTTGAAGTGAACCGACTGGCCTGGACGATAAATGCCGCGATCCAAAACAAGTTCCCTGAATTTTGATGGTGGAGAATAAGATCTCAGATACCACTGTTGCCGCAAGGAAGTTGAGGGTGATCTATAAGAAGATGAATATTTATCAGACTTNNTGTTTATCAGTGGTATAAACATCCAGATTATGATCCAAATTCAGCCACTTGTGTCGCAAAGGTTCCCCAGTCTGACGGTCAGTGGCTGTAAAAACAGAACGATTGTATATCAAATAATTAACTGAAAGATGTGCATGGGTCACTTTTATACTTTTCGTCATCATGACATTTGACGAATCCCACTCGGGCTCAGTGTGAAACAGCAGCACATAATTTCCTGTCGGCAAAGAATCCAGAAAGAGGTCGGTGGTATGATATGTGTTTGGAGAGGAATGACTCAGATCAAAACTCTGCCGTCTGAGTTGCTTACAACCCTTGCCCGTCAAATTATCAGTTCTCAGACTGTTATCCTTGTAATATTTATAGGAAGCACGACGGAAAGTTTTGGTTTTGATAATAGTAACATACAGTGTGTCAATATTTTTATAACTAATAGGAAGCATTAAACGAGCCGAGGGCATATAATCTTCCTGAATAATATGCGAATAAATATATCTGTCTTTAATCNNGGCTATAATACTTGCTATGCGATTTTTGCAGTGTCTCCTCAAAAAAATTCAAAGCTTTGGGTAAGATCTCGGAATCTTGATGCTTCGCATAATGAGCTATACCATAACAAAGTATTCCTTTCGTATAAGTCAAAGCGTAATGCTCACCGTATTTCGCCTCCAATGCCATCAGCTGCCTCCAATGCCGGTTAGAATCCAAAGGAAGGGTGAAATCCTCAATTTTTTCAAATGCTTTCAGCAATTCATATTCAATGATGATGTCCAAGTCCTTCGGCAAATGATGTATGCTCAAAGCTTGTTCCAGCAGCTTTTCTTTGGTTGTGGCAGGACAATCATTACGATACAGCAGGTCAAGCAATATCACATCATACAAACCTATATTTTCACAGGGTAACATGGCATAAAAAGCTGTATCCCTATACATGAAATCAAAATCATAATACTTCAAAGAACCATCTTGACTTATCAGAGAAAAAGCGTTTTCATAATATTTGACGCTGGTATTTTCCACTTCGCTTTGCGACCATTGGTCAAGCGTGTGAAAATCTGTCAAGCCTAAGTCAGCATGTTGCAATTTTGAATAATTCCGTATTCTGTATTCGCCGAGAAGTTCTGCTATCATATAGTCAATCAAGCCATTATAGCTTGGATTGGTGAAGTTGAGTTGTTTTTTCATGGAGTCCAGATACAACAGCGACTGGGTATAGGACCATGAACTGTTATGGTTGTTATTCAGCAAAGCACGATGGTATACTACCTTGAATAATTGGTATTCATCATAGTCTTTCTCTGCCTTGCGCTGCAACACATTCAGCCGTCCGTTGGCACTATGCACCTGTTCCTTGTCGCATTTTTTGTAGCCTTTCCACAACTCTTCGTAGGGAATGTCTTCTCCCGAGTCATACTGGGCAAAGGCTATCAATGGTAGCAGCAGGCACAGCATGAAGAAAAGGCGCAAAAAAGATTTTGTCTTTTGTCTCATAATTCACTTGTATATAACACCTTGCAAAGATACAAAAATTCAGTATTACATATTGGTAAAGTAATTCAAAAAAAAAACTATCTTTGCACTTGATTATCTCAATATAATTCAGCTTGAGCTGAACCAGATTATCACCGCTGTGGATTAAATCCTAATATTATTTAGTATCTATAGGCACTAAATATTAAACAAATTTAGTGTTTACAAATACTTTTTGCAATTTACAACACGCATTATTCTAATATTAGTGTTTTCATACACTAAAATTTAAACTATTTTAGTGTCCATATATATTTTTTGTGCAAAAATATCTTGTATAATTGAAAAATATTTTATACTTTTGCAGTCTAAATAAAAATATTATGGAACAATATGATTTACAACCTATTATAAAAAGCTACCACAATTTTCTGTCAACGGTTAATTTTAAATACATTCGACCCTTGATGAAACAAATTGATTGGGAAGACCGACTGATTGAGATAAAAGGTTCGAAAGGAGTTGGGAAAACCACACTTATTTTGCAACATATATTGCAAGCTTTCCCAAAAGTAGATGATGCCTTATATATTTCATTGGATAATCTATGGTTTAAATCCCATTCATTGAAAGAATTAGCCGATTTCTATTACCATCAAGGAGGCCGTTATCTGTTTATAGATGAGGTGCATTATTATCCCTATTGGCAAACTGTCCTCAAAAACATTTATGATGAGTATCCCGATTTACACATTGTGTTTACGGGTTCGTCTATGCTACAGTTGGAAGCCGGTGAGGGAGACTTATCGAGGCGACTTATAGATTATCATTTGCCTGGATTGTCATTTCGTGAATATCTTCAGTTTGAGGACTTGGCTTCCATACCAGTATACAGTTTAACCGATATATTGCAACAACATGTACAGATCGCTATTGAAATAAAAGAACAATTAGGTACTATCCAGCCTCATTTTAATGCTTATTTGCAGCATGGTTATTATCCCTTTTATAAAGACATTCGGTCGGGTTATGAAATCAGGCTGCAACATATTGTAAACCAGATTCTTGAAAGTGATTACCCGCTGATTGATGAGGTTACTGTCGCCACCATTGAAAAGACAAAGAAAATGCTGATTGTGTTAGCACAAAGTGTGCCTCAAGTTCCCACCATGAGCAGTCTATACGGACAATTGGGGACAGACAGAAATCAAGGTATGAAAATGCTTTATGCCCTGCAACGTGCCGACCTGCTGATGCTTTTGATGGACAACACTAAAAATTTGAAATCTCTTGGAAGACCCGAAAAAATTTTCCTCAACAACACAAATCTGATGTACGCTTTGGGAGCGAACATTGAGATAGGAACTGTACGCGAGACCTTCTTCCTGAACCAATTACGCCAACAGTACAAGATTGAATATCCCGTAAAAGGTGATTTTTTAGTGGACAAACAATATCTGTTTGAGGTAGGCGGTGCAAACAAAACTTTCGACCAGATAAAAGACGAGCCTCTGAGTTTTCTGGCCATTGACAACAATGACACTGGCTACAAAAAACGCATTCCACTGTATCTGTTCGGAATGCTATACTAGTTTCTGTTAAAATACGAATTCTTGCCTGCTTATTAAAAATCACACATACACTATCAATTACATAAAATCAATTATTTTTGCACAAAAAAACTATCAGCTTTGAAAAAAACAATTAGCCTTTTATTAGCAGCTTGTTGCATTGCAGCAACAGCTTTTGCGCAGCCCAAGCCTGTGAAATTCGCCAAAAACGCCAACCTTTTCACCTACGAGGTGTATGATTACGGAGATGTGATAGACACTTCGCTGATGAGAATCGTGTTGAATTATCCTGAATATCAAGTACTTTCAGAAGAAAGCCCAGGTCCCTTTGTGCCCGGCTATGCTCATGAAGTCACCATTGTCAATCTTGAAATGGACAGCACTTTCCAACTGGCGAGATTCACGGGTTCAGACAATTCGGATTGTTATGAGGTAGCCTCCGCCTTCAGTCGCAGCGATATTGCCTACGACACCGCCCGCATAGATGGCCTCACCCGCTACACCTGTCACATCAACAGCAACACGCTGGAGTTCTTTGTACAGGACTATCCTTACGACATCAATCCACTGCCCTACTACGGACGGTTCAAAGGGATTGTGGTTTGTTTCAAACGCAACAACCAGACCTATCTGCAATTGGCCAAAACGGAATTTTGGAAGCAAGCGGGCATCAAGCCCTTCCGAGATGGCTATATTAACTGCCAGCGTGTCACCGGCCGCGAGCTTTCCCAAATCAAGAAACAGAAACTTGTCATCACCACCCGCATTTTTGATGATGAGCAAATCTGCTGGGGCAAGCAAAATGACCATATCGAAAACTGCCCTTGGAGTCCCCTTAACATTCCTAAAGACAGTGTATTGCACTTCGCTGGCGGCACGCTGATCCTAAAAAAGGTCAGTTTGCCCAAGTTGCCCCGTCATTATCAAACTTTTGTTGAATTGCACCAGCGCAGCAACGGCGACGCATACGATCGTACAGGCAGTGTATTCGTCATCCCGACAGGCTATTTCGGACAAACTTTCTTCGATGGCATTAACAACCATCCCGACTCATTGCCCATTATCACAGGAAAAGACGGACAAAAATACCAAGGCATAACCATGAAAAGATGGGTTGACGGAGAAGTCGTTCTGTACTATCAGCCACCCGTGGAGCTGATGCGCTTCTTCACGCCTTTCGGAGTAGGACATTTCAACGACCGTGTGCGAATTGACGGGTTGGAATGGGCCGATGAGACCTACTACAAGCAGGAGGTGACCGACCTCAGCGGTTATCTACAGAGCGAAGAAGTCATTATTGGCGTTTGGATTGGTAATTATGATGGTGGTGGGCACAAAGTGACCCTTGACATCAAATCATATCCGGGTAGCGACCGTTGGGACGATAGCAGTTGGGAAGGGGACGACGAAATTTGCAAATCGCTGTTCAACACTTGCAATGTATTGGAAATGGCTGGACAAAACTACGGTAAAATTTTCGGCACCGACAGTCTGACCATAGATGTTTACATTCCCGAAGCCAAAAGTGCACGCCTGCGCTACATCAGTACCGGCCACGGCGGCTGGGACGGCGGCGACGAGTTCACGCCCAAGACCAACACCATCTTGGTTGACGGAAAACCCGCCTTCACTTACACTCCTTGGCGTTGCGACTGTGGCCGCTATCGCGAATGGAACCCCGTAAGCGGCAATTTCTGGAACGGCATGTCGAGCAGCGACTACTCCCGTAGCGGCTGGTGCCCCGGCACCTCCACACAGCCCGTCTATTTCGACCTCAGCGGTTTGGAGCCGGGTAATCATACCATTACCATCGCCATCCCCCAAGGCGAACCCTTGGGCGGCAGCTTCAGCCACTGGTCCGTGAGCGGGGTGCTGTTGATTGAGCGATGAGTCGTTAGCTGTGGGCAATGAGCGGTGAGCTATGAGCTGTGACAATGCATGTGTAGGGACGCATCGAATGCGTCCGCACACGCACTCGCATCACGTATACATATCCTGTAGCACCTTGTAGGGCTGTCGTATCACGGCAGCCGTAACGGATTCAGCAGCCTGCACATCGCCACGACACTGAGTGCGTGGGACAAATTCACTTCTTAATACTTCCACATTTTCAGAACTGGTCCTCACACTCTGGGCACAATTCCATAACATTCATCTTTCCATTTTGCACTTTTTCGCACATTTTTGTAAACTTTATAAACAAAAATAGCAATATATCAAAACATTGATTTATAATAAAAGACCGTGAGGAGACTCAACTCCAAGTTCGTCAAACCGATAAGAGAAGGGATTTATGAATTAAGAATAGAATGGGAAGGTGACATATACCGGGTTTTCTTCATTTTCGATGAAGGTAACATCATCGTTCTTTTTAATGGATTTCAAAAGAAAACTAGGGAAACCCCAACTTCAGAGATAGAAAAAGCAATAACAATAAAAAGGGAGTACTATGAATACAAAAGAGAACAAAATCAAAAGCTATGACACTATTCTTGACGAACGATATGGTGCCGTCGGCACTCCTGAAAGGGAAAATTTCCGTAAAGAGGCATACGCATATTACATGGGACAAGTAATACGCGAAGCCCGCCGGGAGGAAAAAATAACCCAGTCAGAATTAGGCAAGCGGATTGGTGCCAACAAAAGCTACATATCAAGAGTCGAAAACGGACTCATCGATCCAACCATTTCAACCATATACAACATTATTACTGCCCTGGGACTGAGAATTGAAATTGTGCGACCTGTCGGTTAACATAACCGACCACAGTCAGCCATGTTTGCTTTGCCAAAGGTACAAAATGTCTATGTCACTACCCCGCCCTCTGGGCACCCCTTCTAAAAGAATGGGAATTACGTGTCTCCTCTCTTGTTATACCAGAACCTGCAAGCCACTGGCCTACACACCGCTATGACATCACGTGCGAGTACTAGACCGATTGAAAAGTAACAGAAAAAGATATGTATTTTTTCAGTATTTTTGCAGTTTAATTCCATTTAACGTAAAATGACCGCTTTCCAACAGCCTATCACCATCAACGGCAACGTATTCTTCGCCTCCGATTTCCATCTGGGGGCGCCGAATCGTGAGGAAAGCGACCGCCGCGAACGGAAAATCATCAGCTGGCTCAACCAACTCCAAGACTGCTGCACCCACCTGTTTCTTTTGGGTGACATCTTCGACTACTGGTTCGAGTACAAGGATGTGGTGCCCCGCGGCTACTACCTGCTCTTCGCCAAACTGCACGAAATGCACGAAAAAGGCATCGTCATTTACTACTTCACTGGCAACCACGATATGTGGGTACAAGATTATTTCAGCACCGAATTCGGCGCTATTATCTTCAAACAGCAGCAGGCCTTTGTCATCAACGGGAAAAGATGCCTGATAGGACACGGCGACGGTCTGGGTCCCAAAGACCACGGTTATAAATTCATCAAAGCGGTCTTCGCCTTCCGTCCCAACCGTGTGCTATACAGTTGCCTGCATCCACGCCAAAGCTTTGCCATCGCCCGCTTCTTCTCCCACAAAAGCCGCGCCATGACTTCTGCCGAGGAAGAACATTACATGGGAGACGACAAAGAATATATCGTGCAGTATTGCCAGGAAATTGTTAAAAATGAAGACATTGACTACTTCATTTATGGACATCGGCATCTGATGATAGAAAAAAACATCGGTGACAAGGCTGTCTATTTCAACACTGGCGACTGGCTCAGACATTACAGTTATTTGGAATTTCCGCAGGACGGGAAACCCCTGCTGAAAACCTATTCTACTAACCCCGATTAACCGCTTGGAAAGCATGGAAAACACTACACATAGAGCAGGATTTGTCAACCTTATCGGCAATCCGAACGTAGGGAAAAGCACCCTGATGAACCGACTGGTGGGCGAAAGCCTGTCCATCATTACCGCCAAGGCGCAGACTACCCGCCACCGCATCAAGGGCATCGTCAACGGCGACGACTTCCAGATTGTCTATTCCGACCTGCCCGGCATCCTTACTCCCGCATACAAAATGCAGGAGATGATGATGCGCTTCGTCACCGAGTCACTCAAGGATGCAGACGTGATTCTGTACCTTGTGGAGTACGGCGAAAGCCATTATAATCAAGAGATTATTGACAAACTCAATCTGATGGATCTACCCATCATATTGGTCATCAACAAAATAGACAAGGCGACCCCCGAACAAATCGAAGCGACGAAACTGCATTGGCAGCAACTATTGCCCAAAGCCGATGTTGTGGAAATTTCGGCCAGAGATGACAAAAACATCCCTGAGTTGGTGGAGAAAATCAAGAACAACCTGCCCATTTCTCCCGCCTATTTTCCCAAAGACGAGCTCACTGATCGCCCCACCCGCTTCTTCGTGTCAGAAATCATCCGTGAAAAGTTATTATTGCTTTACAAAAAGGAAATTCCATACAGCGTGGAGGTGGTCATTGAAAGTTTCAAGGAAGAGGAAGACCTCATTCGCATCGGTGCCATGCTGTATGTGGAGCGCGAGACTCAGAAAGCCATCATCATCGGCAGCAAAGGCACGGCCATCAAACGTCTGGGTATGGAAGCCCGCACCGCCATTGAGGAGTTCTTAGGCAAGCATGTCTATCTGGACATCTCCGTCAAAGTACTGAAAGACTGGCGCAACAGCGATTTGCTGATGAAACGATTTGGGTATTACGAAGGAGATTAAGTTTTTTTAACCAATCATAAAATACGTCTCGGGATACATGTGTCTCGACTCCTTGTTGCGTTGTCCCAGTACGTAGGCAATGGTCAATGTGCCGATACGCCCGATGTACATGTCAACAACCAGCACCCATTTTCCCGGATCCGAGAAAGCGGTCTGCACATTAGTGGACAAACCGCAGGTGGTAAAGGCCGAGATGGACTCGAACATGATATTGATCAAATTGGTCTCGGGTTCTAACAATGCCAGCACAAAAACAGAAGAGAAAATAATTCCAACTGACAGTACCACAATGGAATAGGCCTTATCTACCAAATTGAACGGTATCGTTTTCTTATCAAATTCGATATGCTGTTTTCCTTTGATAGTAGCCATCACCGACTTAATCAGCACAAAGAAGGTGGTGGTTTTGATACCGCCGCCAGTAGAACCCGGTGAAGCCCCGATGAAGATGATAAGCATCACCAACAACATACCCGGTATTGAAATGGCATTGACATCAATGATATTGAAACCCGCCGTTCGTCCCGAAATAATCTGGAACATACTGGCGAAAATCTTGTCCACCAGCGTATTCTTTGCCGCCAGCGAATGATGGTATTCCAAAGCGAAAAACAGCAAAGTACCCACAATAATGATGCCGAAAGTGGTCAGCAAAACGATCTTGGTACCTGGTGAAAGCTTTTTCCAACGATATTTTTTTCTTTCCCGAATCACTGCCGGACTGAAAAACTCGCTGATAGTGACAAAACCGATACCGCCAAAGAAGACCAAAATCATGATGATGGTTTGCGGGAAGAAGCTATTGCAAATTTGCGCGTCATTGAAGCTGGCATCCCAGAGTGCAAAACCCGCATTGTTGAAGGCCGATACCGCATGGAACAACGAGTAGAAAAACGTGGTTCCCGTGCCATCAAAGAAGCCTGTGGTACGCCAATACATATAAAACATCAGCACCCCTGAAGCCTCAATGATAATCGTAAACAGGATAATTTGCCGCAAGAGAGAGAACGAATCTGACAATTTGTTGGCCGACACCATATCTCTCACCATGTACTGATAACGCAAACCCACGAAAGAACGCGACAAAAAGGTGGTGAAGAACGTAGCAAACGAGAGAATGCTCATACCACCCAACTGCACCAGAATCATGATGACCACTTGGCCCTGAAAGGTAAAATCATGCGCCGTACTCAACACCGTCAAACCGGTGACGCAACTGGCACTGGTAGCGGTGAAAAGGGCATCTGTGAAAGAGATGGGATGCGTGGTCATACGCGGCAGCACCAACAAAATGGTACCCATCACTATCAGAATGAAGAATGACGACATCAGGAGGAAAGGCGGACTGAGGTTAAACTTTCCCAACAGCGTACTCGCTTTGGAAAATTCTATCAGCATGATAACAAAGAAATACAGCTGAATACAAAGGATATAGGCATTCTCATATTGCTTGAACTGGAACACATCCCAGCCGAAAAGCCCATAAAGTATAAAATGTATCAGCAAAACAGCAATGATAATACACTCAAACCACGATTTCCGGATATATTCGAGCTTATGCAGCGAATACAGCATCAGCAGGAAATATTTGAAAATATAGAATGCAAGGCTGAAATATACCAGACCCCGGATAAAGGAGATGACGGAGGCCCGCAAATAGCAGCCATGGTAGATGATGATAGCCGCGATTGTGATCACCGAAACGATAAAACTGAGAACATGCATCGTATTGATAACCGGACGTTTCCGCTTAACAATATGCAAATTCACTTTGGTTTTTATCTTCTTTCCGAGTGTATCGGGCATAGCTCTTTCTTATTGATTGATCTTAATGAAGTTCTCAATATCGCGTGATTTGCCAAACAGCACAAACACATCTTTTTCTTTGATCTGCGTGGTGTTTTCCGGCACACCTACAATATGTTCCGCCTGACCGATTTTATCCTCCACCAGTTCCTCAAAAGCGCGGCGGATGGTAATCAAACTCAAGTGGTGGTTGTCACGGAAGTTAATGTCACCGATGGTCAGTCCCACCAGTCGCTGCGGGGTCAGAATCTCGGCGATTCGGTACTCGTCGGGAAGCTGCAGGTACGACAGCATGCTGGGATTCATCAGACGTTCGGCGAAGAGTTTGCCGATTTCATCCTCCGGCGACAAGAACTCAGTGATACCCATTTTGCCAAGGATGATACGCTGACTTTCGCCCATGGAACGGCAGATGATGCGCTTCACATTGAGGTCGAGCAGATTGGCGGCGCAGAGCAAACGTTTGACAAAATCATTGCCGATGGTGACAATCACGGCATCAAACTCCTGGATATTCTCACCTATCAGGGCACGTTTGTTGGTAGCATCAATACATACCGAATAGGCCACATCCTCGGATATATCCTGCACCACATTGATATCGGAATCTATGACAAGCACCTCGGCACCCTTTTCGGACAAGGCAGTGGCGATAGCTGAGCCGAAATGGCCGGCACCGATGATGGCAAATTTCTCATTTGACATAATGACACTTTTTAAAAATCGGCGGCAAAGATAACAATTTTTTTTATTTGGTCGAAGATAAAGAAAAATGAAGTAACTTTGCAGCCGCAAAAAAGGCCCTGTAGTTCAATGGATAGAACGGAGGTTTCCTAAACCTGAGATTTGGGTTCGATTCC
>LXOW01019790.1_pt1 | contig 29215 bp, 26 predicted proteins | sample 1368591 | NCBI WGS metagenome assembly LXOW01 (sample SAMN04884650, study PRJNA319009) | bovine gut metagenome | isolation source: Cow rumen | host: Bos taurus | place: Italy: Legnaro (PD) | collected 2014-07-09
CTTCAGGGACGTCGCCTCAACGCACTACTTTCGATGTGTCCATTTTTATGGGTACAGTTCAATGGTTACTGAAAACTGAAAACTGAAGACTTAAAAATTAATAATAAAATGACGCATAGAATGTAATAACAATTACAATCTATGCGTCATTTGATACTGTAGGGGAGGACCTTTACGGTCTTCCCGCTTTTGCTCTTTTTTGCCTGTATATTTCTTTCAGACTCTCAATTGCGAGCGAAGGATCCATTGTGTGAAACATCAGATAATTTCTTCGCATCGTATCTACCGGCGCCTGGCGGAATATTTTCGCGCTGCTTTCGCCTGTGTAAAAATGCCAGTATCGATAGATATATCCAATCCAGTACATGACGTCTTTTGAATAAATCTCTCCTGTGCCGGACAGAGCGTCTCCGGCCGCGCTTTTTACCTCTTCAAGCAGGTATTCTTCGCCCACCCACTGCATGCGGTTATACGGCGAATCAAGATCCTTTGCGACGCCGGACGTCATAAATGCCTTTATAAACGCGGCGCTCGGAATCTGCCGCTCTCCTGACAGTTCGAACAGGCGGCCCTGAATATCGCATAATTTCAAATTCAGCTCATCCATCATGCGTCTCCGTTCTCCGCGCGTTCGAGCAGTTCGTCAAAGAAGAGCCCGTCGCGGCGGTGGTTTCTGCATATTTCATTTGCCGCCAAAACGCCTTTTACGCGCTTTTTTTCGGATACGTCCCTGATAAACTGCCTCTCAAGCCATGAAATCTCTATTTTCTTCTCGATTTTTACCGCCTCGCAGCCTTTTTCGGAAACGGCGACGTACTGTTTGCCGAGCTGAAGCGCCGAAAGACTGCCGACGAGCGCCGCGTCCGTTATGTTTCCGAGAAAGAAATTATCTATCACGTAAAACATTCTGTCGTCGGCAATGCTTCCTATGACAATATCCGCGTTTTGTGTGACGTTCCGGTACTTTTCGTAAAAGGGCGTACCCGCTATTCTTTCCATTTTGCCGCGGTTATACGCGACGACCATAGCCCATTCGATATCTGCGGGTATCTCCGTAACACGCAGGCCGTTCAGGTTGACGCTCGTCAGATACAGCTTTGATTCCTCGTAATCGCATATCAGCGTCAGCGCCTGGCTCGCTTCGGTTCCCATATAAAATCCCCTTCCGAAATCGCACTGCGGACGGCTCTTCGGCTCGATTTTTCCTTCTATACCCGATTTTGAGCCGTGATACAAGAGAATCCATCCGTTCGGAAGAGCGGTATTACCGGCAATACCGCGGATTCTTTCGAGCGTCATATCGTAAACCGGAACGTTTTCCGCTTTGCAGACCTCGTAGACTTTCGACTGCGCCAGCCGGTTCGGAAGAGAATGGCCGTTCTCCCAGCGGTTCACGGTGAGATACGTAACGTTCACACGTTCCGCGAATTCGGTTTGACTCATATTAAGATATGATCTGATTTGTTTTATCAGTTCTTGCATAAACGTGCCTCAAAATATATCATTTGATGTGTGAATAATTATATCAGATGATATATTATTTGTCAAGAGGAAAATGATTACGATCTGCGCGTCATTTGATACCGTGGGGGCGCAACATTTTCGAAGAAAATGAGGCGGCCCTACAGTATAAAATAATGCATACAGCGTAATACCTGTTGCACTTTGCGTTATTGGTAACCGCCCGTAGGGGCCGAAGCCTGACATTTCGCGTAAGAGGAATGTCAGGTTCGGCCCGCAAACAATCGACGCGCACTAATGACGTTATTTTTATCGATTTGACCACTTACACTGTAGGGGCGCCTCATCGGGCGCCCGCCCCGCAGGTGCGCATGATCGGTAACAAATACAAAATCGGCTTTCTATCGCACTTCTGCGGTGTAGCAGTCCAATTCTCAATCTTTGTGATCGTTGCTGTCTTCCCCTCGGGGCGGGCGCCCGCTGAGGCGCCCCTACAGTATCAAATGATGCATACAGCGTAACAATTATTACACTGTATGCATCATCCTTCCATGCGCCGCAGCGCAATTCATGCCGCGCAGCGGCAATTCACGCAGGCGCAGCCTGCAATTCATGCGCCGCAGGCGCAATTAATTTCTTCATTAGAGCCGCCCCTACGGTGTAAGTGGTCAAATCGATAAGAAAGCCTTTTCCGGGTGCGTATCGTACGCAATCCGGCGGGCCGAACCCTTCCGCTGCGCGAAAGGGCTTCGGCCCCTACGGGAGGTTTCCAATATTGCTGTATTAATTACTATTCGATTAGCAAATGATTTGCGCTTCGCGCATGAATTGCAACTGCGCCCGCATGAATTGCCGCTGCGCGGCATTAAGGCATCGCGCCTTTGGCGCGATGCCGCGATATGCGCACGCGATGCGTGCGCTCGATATATTCCGCCTTCGGCGGAATTCGATATGTGCCGCTGCGCGGCACGCGATATGTCCGGTTTCTCTGAAACCGGACGACATGCAAATTACGCATACAGCGTAACAATTGTTACACTGTATGCGTAATTTGTTATTTAGTTGTTATCGGTACTGTTAATCAGTTTTCAAACAGCTTGCCGTACCTGACGAGACGCTCGTACTTCTCCTTCGCGGCGGCTTCCGCCTTCGCGAAGAGGGCTTCGGCGCGTTCCGGGAACTGCTGAGCGAGTCTCGAATATCTCGTCTCGCTGGTGATGAACTCGCGGTAGTCGCCGGTCGGCTCCTTGGAGTCGACGGACAGCGGGTTCTTGCCCTCGGCCTTGAGAGCCGGGTTGTAGCGGAAGAGCTGCCAGTAGCCGGCGTCGACCGCACGCTTCATCTCGATCTGGCAGTTCTGCATCGTGCCCTTGATGCCGTGCATCTCGCAGGGCGCGTAGCCGATGACGAGAGAAGGTCCGTGATATGCCTCGGCCTCGGTGAGAGCCTTGAGCAGCTGGTTCATATCGGCGCCCATGGCGACCTGAGCCACGTAGACGTAGCCGTAGGACATCGCGATCTCGGCAAGGTTCTTTTTATTGATCGCCTTGCCGGCGGCCGCAAACTGCGCTACCTGGCCGATCTGAGAGGCCTTGGAGGCCTGTCCGCCGGTGTTGGAGTAAACTTCGGTATCGAATACCATGACGTTGACGTCCTCGCCCGAGGCGAGCACGTGGTCGAGTCCGCCGAAGCCGATGTCGTATGCCCAGCCGTCGCCGCCGAAGATCCAGATCGACTTCTTCGCGAGATAATCCTTGTTTGCAAGGATCTCGTCGCAGAGAGCGCACTTTCCGGCGTTCTTCGAGATGAGAGCGATGAGCTTATCGGCAGCCTTGCCGTTGGTCTTGCCGTCGTCGGCGGTCGCGAGGACTTCCTCGGCCGCGGCCTTTACGGCTTCGTCTTCGGCCTTGCCGGCGAGCTCTTTAACGAGTCCCAGCACCTTCTCGCGGATGGTCTTCTGACCGAGAGCGATTCCGAGACCGTGCTCGGCGTTGTCCTCGAAGAGGGAGTTGGCCCAGGCCGGACCCTTGCCAGATTCGCGGTTGACGGTGTAGGGAGTAGCGGGAGCAGATCCGCCCCAGATGGAGGAGCAGCCTGTCGCATTGGAGATGTACATTCTTTCGCCGAAGAGCTGCGTTACGAGTCTCGCGTAAGAGGTTTCGGCGCATCCGGCGCAGGAGCCCGAGAACTCAAGCAGCGGCTGCTTGAACTGGCTTCCCTTGACGGTGGTGTTGATGATTTCGGGCTTCTCCGAGACCTTGGCTACGCAGTAGTCGAAGGCCTTCTGCTGGAAGAGTCCCTTTTCCTGGAGAGTCATTTCGATCGCGGACTTGGCGGAGGCGAGCTTCGCGGCTTCCTTCGCGGCGGTCTTGGCGTCGTATTCGGGATGTTCGGCGGCGATCGTCTTCGCTGCGTTCTCGTTTGCCTTCTTCGTGACCGGGCAGGCCTTCACGCAGAGCGTGCAGCCCATGCAGTCGAGCGGAGAGACGGCCATCGTGAACTTGTAGGCGGTCTTTATGATCGGCTTTTCGGCGAAGAGAGTGGACTTCGGAGCTTTTCCGGCTTCCTTCTCGTCGAGCGCGAAAGGTCTGATCGCGGCGTGCGGGCAGACGAACGCGCAGTTGTTGCACTGGATGCAGTTTTCGGGGTTCCAGACGGGCACGTAGACGGCGACGCCGCGCTTCTCGTAAGCGGCGGCGCCCTGCGGGAAGGTACCGTCGGCGCAGTTCTTGAAGGCCGATACCGGCAGCGCGTCTCCGCGCATCGAGTCGACCGGCTCGACGATTCTGTTGACGAAATCGACGAGATCCTTGCGGGTTCCGGTGGCTTCGGTCTTCGGCTTGTCGTCGGCGCAGGTCGCCCATGCGGCGGGAACGTCAACCTTCACGAAGGCGTCGGCTCCGGCTTCGATGGCGGCGTAGTTGAGATCGACTATCGCCTGTCCCTTCTTGATGTAGGACTTGTATGCCATCTTCTTCATGTACTCGATGGCGTCTTCCTTCGGAAGTATGCCGGCGAGCGCGAAGAAGGCCGACTGGAGGACGGTGTTCTTGACCTTGCCGTTGCCTATTCTCTTGAGGGCGATTCCGGTACCGTCGATGATGTAGAAGTTGATTCTGTTCTTCGCGATGTACTTCTTGACGGCGCTCGGGAGGTGCTTGTCAAGTTCTTTGACTTCCCACGGGCAGTCGAGCATGAAGGTTCCGCCCGGCTTGACGTCCTGAACCATGTCGTACTTGTTCAGGTAGGCGTGGTTGTGGCAGGCGACGAAGTTGGCCTTGGTGATGTAGTAGGGGCTCTTGATCGGGTTGTCGCCGAATCGCAGGTGCGAGATCGTGATGCCGCCGGTCTTCTTCGAGTCGTACTGGAAGTAGGCCTGGATGTACTTGTCGGTGTGGTCGCCGATGATCTTGATCGAGTTCTTGTTGGCGCCGACGGTTCCGTCGCCGCCGAGTCCCCAGAATTTGCAGGAGATCGTTCCCTTGGCGGCGGTGTCGGGAACCTTCTTCTCGCGGAGCGAGAGCTTGGTCACGTCGTCGTTGATGCCGATCGTGAAGCCGTTCTTCGGGGCCTTCGCGGCGAGATTCTCATAAACCGCGAAGATCGAAGCGGGCGTGGTGTCCTTGGAACCGAGTCCGTAGCGTCCGCCGACGACCTTGATGTCGCCTCTGCCGTTCTGAGCGAGAGCAGTGACGACGTCGAGATAGAGGGGTTCGCCGAGGGAGCCGGGCTCCTTCGTTCTGTCGAGAACGGCAATCTGCTTTACCGTCTCAGGGATGGCGGCTACGAGGTGCTTCGCGCTGAAAGGCCTGTACAGACGGACCTTAACAAGTCCGACCTTCTGTCCGTGCGCGTTGAGCCAGTCGATGACTTCCTCGGTGACGTCGCAGACCGAGCCCATCGCGACGATGACGCGGTCGGCGTCGGGAGCGCCGTAGTAGTTGAAGAGCTTATAGTCGGTTCCGAGTACCTTGTTGACCTTGTTCATATATTTCTCGACGATGGCCGGGAACTTGTCGTAGTACTCGTTGCAGGCTTCTCTGTGCTGGAAGAAGATGTCGCCGTTTTCGGCCGAGCCGCGGAGCACGGGGTGCTCGGGATTGAGGGCTCTGGCGCGGAAAGCTTCGATCGCTTTCCAGTCGACGAACTTCTTGAGATCTTCGATATCCCAGACTTCGATCTTCTGGATCTCGTGCGAGGTGCGGAAACCGTCGAAGAAGTTGAGTACCGGAACTCTGCCCGAAATCGCGGCGAGATGCGCGACGGCGCCGAGGTCCATGATTTCCTGCTGGTTGGTTTCGGCGAGCATCGCGTAACCCGTCTGACGGCAGGCGTAGACGTCCGAATGATCTCCGAAGATGTTCAGCGCGTGAGAGGCGACGCAGCGGGCCGATACGTGGATGACGCCGGGAAGAAGTTCGCCGGCCATCTTGTACATGTTCGGGATCATCAGGAGAAGTCCCTGCGACGCGGTGTAGGTCGTGGTCAGCGCACCGGCTGCGAGAGATCCGTGAACGGCGCCCGCGGCTCCGGCTTCCGACTGCATCTCCATGACCTTGACGCGCTCGCCGAAAATGTTGCGGGCGGGTTTGCCGAGGATGTTCTTGTCGGTCGCCGACCAGGTGTCGGTGATCTCAGCCATGGGGCTGGAAGGTGTGATGGGGTAGATCGCTGCTACCTCTGTGAAGGCGTACGAAACGTGCGCGGCGGCTGTATTGCCGTCCATTGAGACTTTTGCGCGTTTGATTGCCATGCTCTTTCTGTCCTCCGTTTATGTGTTATTATTATTTTATATTCCAAAAATAACCACTCTATATGATACCACTTTTTTGCAAAAAAGTAAAGAGAAAACCCGAAAAAAAGTCCCCGCGCCCCGGAAACAAGGCCGTTTCCGGGGGCGCGGGGAAATTATTTGCGGCGTTTACCGCTTCTTGTTATGGTAAGAGCACGCCATGCCGCAGGTCGCGCAGTTGCCGGTGCATCCGCCTTTTTTGTTCTTTTTGTCGCGGATGAGAGAAATGATTGCGACCGCGATCGTCGCGAGAACGATAGCGCATGCGGTCAGTGTGACGGCGTTTTCTACGATCCATGCAAACATGGGTTTACTCCTTTCAGGTTGTTTTATCCGAGAGTTCCGGTTCCGTCAGACTTTCACGTTCTGCGTAAGTCTTGTCGCCTCTTTGAACTTTCTGAAGAACAGCATGTAGATCATAAGTCCGAGCAGGGCAAAGGCCGCAACGAGACTTATAACGTTCACGACGGTACCCGCGCCCGTCGCGAGATTGCCGGTGAAGAGATTGCCGAACTGGTTGATCATCAGCGCTATCGAGTAGGCAAAGCCGCACTCATAGAGAATCGCGAACCATGTCCAGCCGCGGTTGTTCATCTCGCGCTTGATCGCGCCGATAGCCGCGAAGCAGGGAGCGCAGAGCAGATTGAATACGAGGAAGGAGAAGCCGGCGATCTTCGTCGCGAAAGCGGCGGAAATGCCCGCCCAGTCGCCGTAGAGGATGCCCATCGTACCGACGATGTTCTCCTTCGCGACAAGGCCGGTGACGGAGGCGACGGCGGCCTTCCAGCTGCCCCAGCCGAGAGGAGCGAAGAGCCATGCGACGCCCTTGCCGAGGTAGGCGAGAATCGAGTTGCCCATCTCTTCTTCCGAGAGCATGCCGAAGGATCCGTCAACCCATCCGAAGAAGGAGGTGAACCAGACGACGATGGTCGAGAGGAGGATTATCGTTCCGGCCTTCTTGATGAAGGACCAGCCGCGCTCCCAGGTCGAACGGAGGACGTTGCCGAAAGTCGGCAGGTGGTAGGGAGGAAGCTCCATTACGAAGGGAGCCGGGTCTCCGGCGAATTTCTTCGTCTTCTTCAGCATAATTCCGGAGATGATTATCGCCGCCATGCCGATGAAGTAGGCGGACACCGATACCCAGGCAGAGCCGCCGAACAGCGCTCCGGCGACCATCGCGATGAAGGGCAGTTTTGCTCCGCAGGGGATGAAGGTCGTGGTCATAATCGTCATACGGCGGTCGCGTTCGTTTTCAATCGTGCGCGACGCCATGATGCCGGGTATGCCGCAGCCGGTGCCGACGAGCATCGGGATGAAGGATTTGCCCGAAAGACCGAATTTTCTGAAGATTCTGTCGAGAACGAAGGCGATACGCGCCATATATCCGCATCCTTCGAGGATTGCGAGCAGGAAGAAGAGAACGAGCATCTGCGGGACGAATCCGAGAACGGCGCCGACTCCGGCGATAATGCCGTCCATGATGAGGCCGTAGAGCCACTCGGGTACTCTGAGTTCGCCTTCGCCGTCTGTGAGCAGCTTGTCGATGAGCGCCGGAATACCGGGCACCCAGACTCCGTCGTCCGCGGGATCGGGCTCTTCAAAGCCCTTTTCTTCAAAGTATGCGACGGCGTCTTTGAAGCTCATCGCGTTGGTTTCATCCTCCGCGGCGTCTTCGGGGATTTTGTCATAATATACAGTCAGCGTTGACACTTCGAGAGTTTCGTCGTCTGTCACGTCGACAGTTGAAGACGCTTTGTCGGACGAAAATCCCTTGATTTCGGCGAGCAGCGCGTCGGCGTCGAACGCTTCGTCTTCTAAATCGAATTCAAATCCGAAGGCCGCTATTGCGTTAGACGCGGCTTCGTAGTCGCCCGCCTTTTCTTCGTAGGCGGCGCTGCCGATGCCGAACAGATGATATCCGTCGCCGAAGAGTCCGTCGTTTGCCCAGTCGGTCGCCGCCGTTCCGGGCGCGCCCGGCGCCATCGCCAAGAAGTAAACGAGGAACATCACGAGAGCGAATATCGGAAGTCCGAGCCAGCGGTTGGTGACGATTCTGTCGATTTTGTCGCTCTTTGTCAGCTTCTTTTCGGATTTCTTTTTGTAGCAGGCCTTGATGATCTCGGCGATGCAGACGTAACGCTCGTTGGTGATTATGCTTTCCGCGTCGTCGTCGAGTTCGGTCTCGGCCGCCTTTATGTCTTCCTCGATGTGATCGAGTACGCTCTGTTCGAGATTCAGCGATTCCAGCACCTTTTCGTCGCGCTCGAAGATCTTGACCGCATACCAGCGCTGCTGCTCTTCGGGCAGACCGTGCACGACTGCCTCCTCGATATGCGCGATCGCGTGCTCGACGGGACCCGAGAAGCGGTGCATCGGCACCGTTTTGCCGTTCCGCGCGGCTTCGATCGCGGCTTCTGCCGCTTCGGTGATCCCGGTGCCTCTCAGCGCCGAGATTTCGACCACCTTGCATCCGAGCTGTCTTGACAGTTCGGCGATATTGATCTTGTCGCCTTCTTTTCTGACGAGGTCGATCATATTGATCGCGACGACGACCGGAATGCCGAGCTCGGTCAGCTGCGTCGTCAGATAGAGGTTTCTTTCAAGGTTTGTGCCGTCGACGATGTTGAGTATCGCGTCGGGACGCTCGCCGATGAGGTAGTTTCTCGCGACGACCTCTTCGAGAGTGTAGGGAGAGAGGGAATAGATGCCGGGCAGGTCGGTGACGATCACGCCGTCGTGCTTTTTCAGTTTGCCTTCCTTCTTTTCGACCGTGACGCCCGGCCAGTTGCCGACGAACTGGTTGGAACCGGTCAGGGCGTTGAACAGCGTCGTTTTTCCGCTGTTCGGGTTGCCCGCGAGGGCGATTCTGATATTCATAAAAATGCTTCCTTTCTGCTCGTCTGAGCTTTGAGCGGCCGGTATGCTGCAGTCGCTGACTGAAAAAATGCGGATTATTATTCGACTTCTATCATTTCCGCGTCCGCTTTGCGGATAGACAGCTCGTAGTTTCTGACGGTGACTTCGATCGGGTCGCCGAGCGGTGCGACCTTGCGCACGAACACGGGAGTTCTCTTTGTGATTCCCATATCCATGATGCGCCGTTTGACCGCGCCCTCGCCGTGGAGCTTAACGACCGTTACGGTTTCTCCGATTTTTGCGTCTCTGAGCGTTTTCACTGGATTATCCTCCTTCCGAGATTTTATACCATTATTTTTCTGGCGAGTCCGTCGCTGAGAGCGACGCGCGCCTCTTTGACCTTTACGATCACGTTTTCGCCGAGCGTGTTGACGACGGTCACGCCGCCTCCGACGTTGAATCCGAGATTTTCAAGGTGCTGTTTGACTTCGGGGCTTCCGCCGATTTTCTTGATTATCTGCGGCACGCCCTGTTCTGCAAGACTGAGCGGTATCATTCTGTTTCCTTCCCGCGCCTCGATTAGCATACGCTAACCGCAGGCCCCTGTAAACGACCGACGTCAGCCGGCCGCATTGTCTTATATTCGGGTTAGCGCTCGCTAACCGTATAATATTATAGTTAGCCAAAGCTAACTTGTCAAGTCTTTTTTCAAAAAAAGAGACGAAAAAACCGAAAAAAAGCGGTTTCTTATTGAAAAAATACGCAGTTTACGATATAATTAAGGTAATTAAGCAAATTCTGTGAAACAAGTAATAATTCAGGGAGAAAGCCAATGACCATAAGAGAATCCGGAGAAATGTACCTCGAGACCATACTTATTCTCTCGCAGAAATCCTCCGCCGTCAGGGGAATAGACGTCGGCGCGGAACTCGGATTTTCCAAGCCGTCGGTCAGCCGCGCTCTCGGAATTCTGAAAAGAGACGGGTTCGTCACGACCGACGGACAGGGGTTCATAAAACTCACCGAAGAGGGCGAGAAAAGGGCGAAGGTCATCTACGAGCGGCATATGCTGCTCAGCCGTCTGCTTATGAATCTCGGCGTCGACGAAAAGACCGCGACCGAGGACGCCTGCCGCATCGAGCACTATATAAGCGAGACCACCTTCGAGGCGATAAAGGCGCACGTAAAAAAATACGGAAAGACGGAATGATTTTCCGCCGGTCCTGCTTCAATCTTCAAATCTGTTACCCTTTTCACCTTTTCCGGGGGACGTCCGATGTTTGATACGATAAGCGAATCCGATTTCCGCAAAAGAATAAAGCTCGGCGCCCCGAAGGGACTGCCGAGAAAATACTTTTTTTTCGGAGACGAGGACTATCTTAAAAGCGCGGCGCTGAAGCTGGCGAGGACGGGCGTCGGAGCCGATCCCGATTTCGACTGCGCGCGTATCGACCAGACGAATTTCTCTCCGGACGCGCTGAACGAGGCGCTCTCTGTTCCGCCGATGTTCGGCGACGTCCGCTACGTCGAACTCACCGTGTCGCTATCCGAGCTGCGGCAGAGCGAAATCAACTCTCTCGCCGAAATCGCCGCAGGAATCGATGACGGCCCCGAGTTCCTGATAATCGTTTTTCCCGCCGGGACCTTCGACCCCGGATACCCGAAGCGCCCGTCGGCGCTGTTCAAAAAGATGGCAGAGGCGGCGGTTCCCGTCAGTTTCGAAAGAGTCACCGGCGCCCGCCTCAACGGATGGGTCTCGAAGCACTATTCGCAGAACGGCGTGACGGCCGACGGACCCGTCTGCAACGACACGATCGCCTGCTGCGGAACCGATATGTTCCGGCTCGCCTCCGAGATCGACAAGATATCATATTACGTGCTTGCGTCGGGCCGTGGCAGAGCCGAAAGGAGCGACGTGCTCGCGGCCGCCAGCCGCGTCGTCGAGTTTGACAGCTTCGCCTTTGCCAACGCGGTGCTCGCCGGCGACGGCGCCGCCGCCCTGCGGATTCTCGGCGTGATGAAGTCGAAAAAGGAGGAGCCGGTCAAAGTCATGTCCGAGATTGTGCGCGTCATCTGCGATCTGCAGACCGTGGCCGTCTGCCGCGACGGCGGAATGACGCCCGACAGAATTTCGGCCGCGACGGGGATCAAGCCCTACCCGCTCTCGAAGTATCTCGGAGCGCTCGACAGATCGGGCAAGGGAAGGGTTTCGGCCCTGCTCGACGCCGCCGTGGAAGCGGACGAAAAGATCAAAAGCGGGACGTCCGGATATCTGCCGATCGAACTGCTCGTCTGCTCGGTATAAAAGACCGATTCTATTCATTTTCAGAGCCCGAAAAATGAATTGTAAAATTTTTCTTAACGCTTTCCGGGCTTGAGTTTTCCACAGGGAAAAATCAAGGAAAAAAAGGGCAAAACCCCGCATAAACCTCCAAAACAGCCCGAAAACGGGCAAAAACGCCGAGGTTTTGCACATTACTCACACAGTTTTCCACAGTTTTTGCTTCAGCGAAATGTGAACAATATGAATGAATAACGTAATTATCAAGCCCCTCGGAACCCGCGGAAAAGTCGTCGCCGCCCTCATTCTCGCAGCGGCCGTCGCGCTGTCCGCGTGGTACGTAATCGGGTCCTTCAGAGACCTTTCAAGGCCGCATTCGGCCGCCGATTTCGGCTTTTCCGACCTGCGCTCGGGCGTCGATTGCGACGGTGACGGCGTCGACGACTATACCGATATGGTGCAGGGCGCGAGGGCGTATATCGCAACCGATCCCGAATACAAAAGCGCCTATTATGCGGGCGGCTATCCCGACGAGGGAGAGGGCGTCTGCACAGACGTGATCTGGCGCGCCTTCGCCGCCGCCGGCTATTCGCTGAAAGATATGGTAGACGCCGACGTTGCAGCCGACAGAGGAGCATATTTCGGCGAGGGCGAGTCCTCAGACTCGAACATCAATTTCCGACGCGTGCGCAATCTGCTCGTCTTTTTCGAAAGGAACGCCGAAAGTCTCACTCTGTCGCAGAAAAATCCGCTCGACTGGATGCCGGGCGATATCGTCGTTTTCGACGGACATATCGGAATCTGCTCGGACGTACGAAACTCCCGCGGTATACCTTATATAATTCACCATCCCGACAACGTCCGGCGCGCGGTCGAGGCGGACGACGTAAATTTATACGAAATCGTCGGTCACTTCAGGTGGAAATAATCTGCGGGGATACAAAAACAGAGGCAATACTTCGATTTTTTGCGGTATTGCCCCGTTTTTTTCAGACCGGCTTCGAGATTTGAGATATTTTTGCGTTTAATTAATGGAAAGCAGGAAAGGAGAAACGTATGGACAACGCCGATTATTGCGAATATTTGAAGTTTCTTTCCGGCGATCCGTCCGGCTTCGAAAACGTCTTCCGGACCTACCGGAACGGTATGATCCTTTTCGTCCGTCAGTACGTTCCCGACTACGCAACCGCCGAGGACGTCACGCAGGACGTCTTTGCAAAGATCTGGCTCGACAAGCCGGAGTACAATCCGAGGGCGGGTTTCAAGACCTGGCTGTATACCATAGCCAGAAACGAGGCTATAAGCTGGCTGAGAAAAAACAGGCGGAGGACGGTCCGGGTCGAGGAGATCACCGACACCGAGGACGACTGGAACGACCGGCTGTACGCCGACGAAAGAAAAGCGGCGCTGGGCCGCGCGTGCCTCGAACTGAAGCCGGAATACCGGAGAGTCCTTTATCTTCATTATTTTGAAGAAATGCCGGTGTCCGGTATCGCGGAGCTTGAAAAAAAGACTCCGCGGCAGATATCCGATCTGCTTTACAACGCAAAAAAAGCGCTGAGGTCGGTAATTGACGGGAGTGACGATTATGAGATCCTTAGAAGAAGCGTTGAATGACGTTTACGCAAGGGCGGAAAAAGAGAAAAACAGGCGGGAAGAGCGCAAAACGCGGATGCGGAAGCTTCTTATCCCCGCCGTCTCGGTCTGCCTTGTTTTCGCGCTCGGAGCCGGAGCGCTGAGTTTATACCTGAAAAAAGGCGGCGCCGGCGACCCCTTCCCGGTCCCCGAGGGATATCCGTCGCTCTGGAGAGGGATGAACGCGGTTATAGTGCGCTGGGGAGAGGAAAACGGCAGAAACTTCGCGTCGCCTGACGGCGCGTCGGACGGCTCCTCGGGATACAGCGGCGTAGGCGTGACCGTCGAGACGCTTTTCGGCGATACGATGACCGAGGCCGCGATATCCGACGCCGGCGGGATACTCGGGGCGAGCCGGTTTATTCTGATGCCCTCGTCCGGGACCGGTTTTGAAGAAGGTGAAACGGCTCTCGTATTTCTCGACAAGGTTGCTATCATTCCGGGCGACGCTTCCGCCGGATCTGAAGGCGCCACGCTGTCTCCCGAGGAGGCGATCTGCGTCTTCGTCGATCCTCCCGCGTTCAGAATAAGCGACGGCAAGCTGATCGTGGACGAAGAAGAATACTCTGCGCGGTATTTGAAGGACGGGTATATGCCGGTTCTCGATTATCTCGAACGCGCAAACGAATACGTCACGGGCTGCGGAGCCGACGTCGCCGTCTTCGGGGACGGCATGGACGTGGGAGAACTGGACGGGTATTTCAGTTTTCTCGCAAGTTCGGAAGAGGCTGACCGGGCGCCGGAGACGGCAGGCGGGGAAGCCGACGAATTCAGGGTCTACCTGGACGTACGCTTTTCGAAATTCGAGGGCCTGTTTTTCTCGATAAGCACCTCTCTCGATCTTTTCGTCGACGGCGGGAAGATCGCTACCGAAAGTCTTTTCGTCGGAAACACCTACAGAGGCGGCTTCTCATTCGAAACGCAGCTTGAAAAAGGAGAGCACACGGTTTCGGTGGGCTTCGGAAAAACGGTCGGGGAGACCCGCATAACGGTTGACGGAGAAATGTCGGTCACTCTTGACTGCGCCCTCGATTTTGTTTCGGGAGAGGGATTCCGGCTCGTTATCGGGGACACGAGCGTCGAACAGGGAGTGCTTTATTCCGAGACGGTTCTGCCCGACTGCACCGGTATGACTATTCCCGAAGCGAGAGAGAAACTGAAAGAAGCCGGATTTGACAACGTCATAGTCAGCGTTCCGGGTATCGTCGACCCGGAATACTGGATGGTTTCGTCGACAAACCCCGAACCGGGCAGCCTTGTCGACATTCACAAGTGGATACATCTGCAGCCGGTACGGATCGAGGACCCGGAGCCGAGCTCGCCGATCGACGGGTTGAAAGGGAAGACGCTTTTACATATAGTGCAGGCGTCGTCGTCGCTGATTGAAGACGGAAAACTCATTTTTTACCCGTATCAGGGACTGCATCATATAGAAAATACCGGTCCGGATAATTCCTTTGATTACTGGGCAAGGCATTTGCCCGACAGCGAAATGGAACTCTGGAAATGCGACAAAGCGAAGACGGAGTCGGGCAAGGTTATATGCTATATATCGTACGTCGGCCCGGGATCCGTCGAAAAGACGTTTTCCGTCTCCGACGCGCAGGCAGCCGCCGAGATCGCGCTAACGAATATGTTCTGTCCCGATTCGTTTACCGGCGGACGGTACGATTCGTCAAAACTGCGCGGAGCCGGATACCGCGGCATATACAAAGTGCATCTGCGGTCCGCGGACTGCTATTATTATAAAGACAGCTTGGTCTTTATGAAATGCACGCTGTGGTTTGATTCATTCTGGGGCTTCTATAACGAGATCGGCGGAAGGGAATATTACCTTGTCGGCGTGCCGGCCGGCGCTCCGTCTGTTGAAGGATTTTCGGTAGTTTTCGACGGAGAGAATTATACATTCTCATGGAAGGGCGTCACCGTTCCTCCGGTTTCCGACCGGGCGCCCGCTCCGAAGTGCGACGAGCCGCTGACCGTCGTTCCGCAATCGCTGCTGAAGGACGGAGGCGTCAGCGAGGTCGGAGAGATTGAAACGGTAATTGCGGCCAGAATGGATGAAAACTATCTGGAATTCAGCTTCGTTCATCCCGAATACTCCGATTATGCCGTTCTTCTGACCGCCCTTCAGGATACTCTCTACAAAGAATGGGTCTATTCATACGCGAAAGATACGGTAAGGGATACCGGAAGACTGTTCACCGGACCCGACGCGGAACATCTTGTCGAATTCGGATTTGACGACGGAACTCGCTTCGGCGCTATACTGTTCGACAGTATGGAGCGCTCCGGCGACACAGGTTCGGCCTCCTTCACCCTCTGGTCGCCCGATCCGTCCGGAGAAGGTTTCGTTTGCGAGGGAAGTTACGGCATCGAATTCGACAGACCCGACGGCTGGCAATGGTCGATATCGGGAGGAAGCTATATTGACCGGATAGGCGGTCTTCGGGTTCCGAATACGTCCGCGTTCGCCTCGGAGACCGACGGAAGATTGAACAGCGCTCTTCTTATCCTTTCGGCTTTCAAGGGCACGACCCCCGCGAACGGGACGGGTTACGATCCCTATCTTACGGACGTGCTCCTTTATTGGGAGAAAAGGACGGCGAAGGTTCCGGTTCATCTTTCCGGGAAGGTTACCGAACAGCAGGCGTTTCTGTGCGACTTTTCGAGCGTGAACAGTATTTTTTACTGTACTTTCACGAAGGAGCTTGCCGACCGTCTTCTCAGCTGTGAACATACGGGGTTCGTGCGGTACAATAACCAGTACTGGCATATAGACGGCTGGGCGTCGAACGTCCAGATGAGCGCTTTGAAGTTTGTCGACGTCGAAGGAAACGAAATGTTCAAACCGTGCGCGGTATCAACCGTCTCGCTGTCCGACGGCAGGACGGTATCGACGTACAACGTCCTTTTGGATCCGGACTTCGGCGAGCCTTTCGATTACGGGCTGCTCGAGGGCCTAACGGTCGAATTCGAGGAGAATAACGGAATCCTCAGTATATCCGGAGGAACGCTGATCGATCTGCTGTTCGGGACGTTTTTAGAGTGAGGGGGAGAACAATTAAGGTCTCAAACACATCATTCATAATTCTCGTTTGGTATTGACATGCGCCTTCAAATGGATTATAATAAACACGTCAGTATACGCTCAAGGATCTGGTAGACGCCGACGTGGCGGCCGATAGATCGGCGTATTTCGGAGAGGGCGAGTCCTAATACCTTATATAATTCACCATCCCGACAACGTCCGGCGCGCGGTCGAGGCGGACGATATATCGCTTTACGCCATAGTAGGCCATTTCAGATGGAATCCGGATAAAGGAGAATAATATAATGATGAAAAGAAGATTTTTATCTCTCATACTTGTAATTGCGCTGGTCTTGCTTCCCGCGCTTTACGGATGCGCCGATCTGAAGCCCGAAGACACGGGCGCCAATCCCGCTCCGGCAGAATCAGCCAAACCTGCCGAGACGGACGGAGAGGAGTCCCGCGCGGGATCGACGGGCGCCGCCGAGCCGCAGACAGAGCCCGAAGGCGGCGACGAAACGCAGCCCGATCGGCCGGGAGACCCGACTCAGCCCGAAGACACAGGTTCGGGACAGCCCGCCATTGTCACCGATCTTTTCGATTTTGACAGATCCTTTGCCTCATATATTGAAACCCGTGTTTCGGGAAACTACGTCGTCTCTCCGCTTTCATTCAAATACGCAATCGGTATGGTGATGGCGGGCACGTCGGGCAGCACGCTGTCGGAGTTTTTCGCCGGTCTCGGAATCAGGTCGAGCGAAGGACTTGAAGACCATCTCAAGCAGTTCAACTCCTTCGTCGAAGGATTTACGGCGAAAAATCAGGGCAGCAAGGATATGGCGCTGAGGCTCGCGAATTCGGTCTGGAAGAACGAGGCGTGCGAGGATTTCCTCGGCGAGTTCAAACTCCATATGGAGATGTACGACGCCGAGCTGCGCAGCTTCCGCCCGGCGAACCTCGTGAAGGAAGCGAACGCCTGGTCGAACGAGAAGACGAACGGACTCATTCCGAAGATCCTCTCCGACGGTTACGACGCCTCTGCCGCCGCAGTTCTGCTTATGAACGCGATATATTTCAAGGACGTCTGGACATACGACTTCGATACGGCGGGCGAACGCAGCTTTACGACCGCGTCGGGCGCCGCGGTAATGAAAAAGTTCATGACTGAGACCGGCAACTACAGATATTACAAAGACGATAAGACGCAGCTGGTAATCGTCCCGATGATGGACGGAATCGAGGTCGTGTTCGCAATCGGAGACGTATCCGAAATCGAGGCGAAAGCCGAAAAGGCCGAGAAGCGCTGTGTTAAAATTCTCCTGCCCGAGACGGATATCGAAACGTCGCTGACAGACGGCGAGCTTTCCGATTATCTCAAACTCTGCGGAGTCAACGAGGTATTCACGCCGGCCGCCGATTTCACCCGTATGTTCGCAAGTCAGAAGGTTTGCGTCGACGATATCATCCAGAAGGCGAAATTCACGATGGACTGCGCGGGGATCGAAGCCGCTGCGGTAACCGCCGTGATAGTCAAGCCGACGGCGTCGATGGACCCCGGACCCGAATACGTCGAATTCAACGCCGACGTGCCCTTCAGATTCTACGTCAGAACTGCAAAGAACGACTGGAGCAGAGAGGGAATCGTGCTGTTTGAGGGAAGAGTGAGCGAGTAAATGGCTCGCTGCGCGAGCGCGATATGCGCTTCGCGCTCGATATATACCGCCCTTGGCGGTATTCGATATGTGCCGCCGGCGCGGCACGCGATATGAGCGGCAAAGCCGGCGAGATAAGATGACGCGTACATCGTAACGTTTGTTGCGATGTACGCGTCATTATGGAAGTTTTTTGCGAAAACTGTTCACAAAACCGGATAAAAACTGTCTTTATCGGTGAGGAAGCTCAAAAGGACGTCCGGACGAACCTTAAGGCAATACCGCACAAATCGCGCGTGCGGATTGTCGAGTAATTTTGGCGCCTGTTTTGACTGAGAAATTGCAGGAAAACAGGCGGTTTTTCAAGATTTCGACGTCAATACAGGCGCCGAAAGGGCCGGCAAGACGTGCGCGTCGAATTGTGCGGTATTGCCTTAACCGCTTCCGCAAACACGGTACGGCAAGAAAAAATACGGGAGGCGAATAGACGGTAATGACTGACGAAGAAATACTGTCCCTTTACGTGGCGCGCAGCGAAAGGGCGATTTCCGAGACGGAAAACAAATACGGCCGTTATCTGTTTTCGATTGCGTACAATATTCTTGCCGACGGTGAAGACAGCCGCGAATGCGTCAACGACGCCCTCTTCGCCCTCTGGAAGTCGGTTCCGGAGCGGACTCCGCGCTCTCTCGCCGCCTACGCGGGACGGATAACGCGGAATATCGCGCTAAACCGGCGAGCGGCGCAGAGCAGCGAAAAAAGGCGCGCTTCGGAGTATTCGGCTTCTTTCGACGAACTGGCTGAGATTATCGAAAGCCCGTCGGACGTCGCGGAGGAATACGAAAACTCGCGCCTTCGCGACTCGATCAACCGGTTTGTAAACGATCTCAGTGAACGCAGGCGGTATATTTTCGTCTGCAGGTACTGGTGCGGCGACAGCGCCGCGGATATCGCCTCCGCTCTCGGCGTCAGCCGGCGGCTGGTTTTCAGAGAGCTGGAGAAGATAAGGTCGGACCTTAAAAAACGTCTGGTCCGGGAAGGATTTGAATTGTGAACAGAGAATCGTTAAAAAACGCGCTTGAGGTACTTGACCCGGCGCTGACAGATGAAATACTCGAAAAAAGAGCGGACGCCGCGGCGTCCCGCGTAAATACGCAGAAGCCGGAGCCGGGTATCCGGCGGCTTGCCTTTGCCGCGGCGGCGGTACTGCTGCTGTCGGCCGTTCTGATACCGGTCGGATTATTGACGCGCAGGGACGGCGTCACGTTTCCGGATCCGCTTCCCGACCCGGCCCGGACGGCGGCTGCCGATCCCGCGGAGGGAAGGCATTTCTTCGTCAAAAATGATTATTTAACGGAGCTTGAACCGGCCGATAAGTACGTTTCGAAGGATGAGGGGGAGTCCCTCCAGGGAATGCGGGTTTTCAGATCCGGCGGCAGAGATCTTCTTGCACTGAACTGCTACGGAGTCCTATGCGATCCCGCTACGGGCGAGATCAGCCGATCCGGGGACGTTGACAACTTTTACCGTTACTATCGCGGAGGAGCGACCGACGGGGAGACGGTTTATTTCCCGGGCAGACTTCTCGGATGCATTTCCGGCCGTTCGAAGGAGGAACACCCCGGGATCTACAGCTGCGGCACGGATTTTTCCGACGTCAGTCCGGTTTTGCTGTCGGATTACCATATCTCTGCGTTGGCGCTTCACGGCGGATATCTCTGGTTTGCCGAATACAGCGGAAGCCGTCATATCGTCTACAGAGGCGGGGACGGCGGCAGAGGAGGGTGGAATACTCAGACGGTAAATATTTACCGCGCAGACTTTGAGACGGGCGAGATCAGACTTATGCTCGATACCGGCTGCAGGATGACCTATGACGAAACGCTGATTGCCGCGGACGACGGGCTGTGGATGTCAGTCGTTTATTTCGATCCCGACGACGGAGCAACCTTGAGGTACGGCGTCCTTCATATGACGTACGACGGGGATTATTCTCTTTCCCCGCTTCCCGACTCAAGAGCGTGTCTGTGTCTCTGCGAGGGAAGGATTTACGCTTATTCTCCATACGGGCTGACAACCGGGAATCTTGGCGAATACCCTGTCGTCCCGAGGACCTATCTCTATCTGATAAGAGAGAACGCCGAGCCTCAGCTGCTTTTCAGCGACGATACGCCTTTTCCCGGCGCCGCCCGGATAGTCGGAGCGAACGGGGATCTTCCGGTGATTTACCGCGGAAAACTCGTCGTCTTCCGCGGCGACCGGCTCTGTTTGCGTAATCTTTCCACCGGCGCGGAGACCGTAATTCTTTCAGGACTCGATCTGACGAACCGGGCCGTGACCGAGGACGGAAGGATGTTTCTCGGTATTTTCAGCAAGACCGTCCTTGACGGAAAACTGTATTTTCGCGTTTTCGGAGATGAAAACGGCGGACTCGGCGAGATAAGCGTCTACGACGGCGCGGACAATTCGTGGAAGCAGGTGACAAATTAAGGCTCGCTGCGCTCGCGCGATATGCGCACGCGATGCGTGCGCGCGATATATACCGCTGACGCGGTATGCGATATGTGCCGCTGCGCGGCACGCGATATGTGCCGCATCCGCGGCACGAGAATTGTCCGGCTATGCCGGACAAAAAACATACACGGGCTATATGGGAAACCACCCGTAGGGGCCGATCCGTTTCGCGCGAGCGAAAGGGTTCGGCCCGCAGCAATCGGAACGCAGGAACAATAATGGTAAAGTCCTGCAAAACGCCCCTTGTTTGATCCCAATAATAAATCGCGGTATTCGTTTCTTGCGGGCCGAACCTGACATTCCTCTTGCGCGAAATGTCAGGCTTCGGCCCCTACGGGTGGATAGAGATATTGTGGTTCTTCATAATTTTGTGTGTTTCTAACGTTCCGCGGAGCGGAACTCATAACTTTCCGCGTCAGCGGCAATCAGCAATCATAACTCATAACTAATAACTTGCGGCGAAGCCGCAAACTTCACTTGCCGTTAATACGGCAAACTTACTATTATTTTTGCAGTGGCCTCATCCGGCCTTCGCCGACATTAAAAACGTCGGCGACTGCCCGCCTTCAAGTTTGAAGCGACGCGGAGCGGCGATTCAATACTTTGCCGCCGGGAAGGCAAATAAAAGTGGTCGCTCCGGATGAGAAAGCCGTTACTGTATTGGTTACCGCACACACAAAAATATGAAGAACAAAAAATAAGCCGCACGGGCTGTAAAAACAGTGCAAAACCGCGGGGTTCGCTTGTGTCGAACTCCGCGGTTTTGCATTAATTTTATCTCCCGTACGGTACCGTCTCGCCGGTATCCTCAGTCCCGGTCAGGCGGCCGGTCAGGTCGAAGGTGTATTTATACACTTTGCAGGTGCCTCCGATTGAGAAGGCGCTTGTCGCGGGGGAAAAGAAGGTTGACGTTACGCTTTCGACTTTCCATTCCAGTCCCGAGTCTGTCGTTACCGACAAACCGCCGCCAAGCGATCCTTTGACCGAATAAAAGGTCGACGGAACACCTCCTTCGGGATCGCACCTGAGGAGAAGGGCGGTATAGTTGTCCCTGACCAGCGGGGTCAGTTCGCCGCTGTCGATATAGTATCCTTCTTCGCCCTTTGAGTCTATATAATCGAGAATATTCCCGATCTCATGCCTTCCGCCTTCGTCGTTCTGTTTCGGAACCGCATAAGCTGAAATATAAATCTCTCCCCCGAACTCGGCCATATCCGTGATGTAGTAGTCGCTCTCGTCGTCGCCGTACGAAAAGCTGTCGGTCAGGTTGCCATCGCGGTCCATTTTGTACAGCAGGGCGGTTTCTTTGTCAATGGTGCTGTAAAGCTGAACAAGATATCCGTCGCCGAGGCGAGCCGCGTTCCTGATACCGAGGCCTCCCGCGTCGGTCTTGCTGAAGCTGAGCTCCTTCCCGTCTGTGTCGACAAAACTGAGGCAGAGATACCTCCGATCTCCTCTGCCGATCACGGCAAGGGTTCCGTCGCCGTTGTCCAGCACTTTTACCACGCTTTCGTGTTTGAACCCGTGGGTCAGCCGCCGCTGCCATTTTATCTCTCCCGAATCGTCGACAAGGGCGATCCATCCGCCGGACATTGGATTTTCGGATAAATAATCCGAGTTTATTCCCCAGACGACGGTCCCGTCTTTTATCTTCCCGCATCCCTCGACGTAAAAGTCGCGGAATTCCGCGGTGAATATCAGGCTGCCGTCCCGGTAGCACTCGACAGTGCTTTTTTCAAGGACGGTAACGCCGCGTTTTCTATCGGTAACGTAACTGCAGTCGATGCGGTAGCTCGTGCCGGTCGCCGGGATTTTCTTTGTCCAGACGTTTAGATCCCAGATCTCGGCAAGCTCTTCGGGCGTCGGTTCGTCCTGTTCGATCTCCCATCCGGGGACGGAAGACTTCAGTACCGTCGCTGTTTTTTCGTAAGTGAAGCTTCTTGTCGTGATGTCGCGGTACACCGCTTTGATCTCCGAGCGGCTCAAACCGTTCGCGGAAAGGCTGTTTTCTTCAAAGAAGGACACGGCCTTTTTGTATTCCGCGGCTTCCGCCGCGACAACCGCCGCGACCGACAGTGCAATAACAAGCAGCGCGACGCAGGCCGCAAGCAGAAGGCGTTTCGCTCTCCCGGCGCGGAGCGCACGGCCTTTTTTAGAGGCGGCGGACTCCCCGCCTCCGTTCGCGGCAAATTCGGTTGCCTCGTCGGTGTATTTTTCGTCGATCTGACTTATTATTTCCGAAATTGTTTCTTTTTTCAAACTGTTACTCCTTTCTCCTCCAGGTACTGCTTCAGGGCCTTTCTGATTCTTGAAAGCCGGACCGAAACCCAGTGTTTGCTCTTCCCGAAAGCCGCGGCAAGCGAATCGATTGATTCGGCGTGCCAGTAACGACGGACGAAAAGGATCCGGCTCTCCCGGTCGAGACCGTCGAGAAAACCGTCGATAATACGGGCGAGCTCCTTCGCGGCATACTCGTCGTCTCCGTCGAAAGAAACGGGAAGGCAGTCTTCGATCTCTTCCAGCGCGACGTCGTAAAAACTGTTTCTTTTTTGCGCTGTGTTTTCGTGATACTTTTTCAGCGAGAGATTGCGTACGACGCGCAAAAGGTAGCCCGGCAGCGAAGCGGGGCTGCGGGGAGGGATTGTGTTCCAGACTCCGAGAAGGGCGTCGTTTACGCATTCCTCCGCGTCCTGTTCGCTGTTCAGTATGTTGTTCGCGGTTTTGCGGCATAAGGATCCGTATTTTTTTGACAGTTCGACGATTGCCTGTTCCGAGCGCTCAAAGAACAATTCAATTATCCTGCTGTCTTCCAAGCTTTCACCTTCTTTCTCCGGCCTCACTCATATACTACGGATTCGGAAGGAAATATCTCAGTTTTTCGTAAAATTGTTATTCAACTTCACTTTTTTCAGGCATTCCAGCAGGACCGCTATGGCTTCATTGTCCGACGTCTCTATAGGGTTTTTCATAGACCAGTTGAATACTCTGACAGACGTAACGTCGCCTCTGATATAAAACATCTGATTTTCGGAGCACGACTTGAAAATCACAAACGCCGCGAACAAAACCAGTATGACGCAGACGCAGATGATAATCCGATGTTTTGTCTTTAACTTTTTCATGTTACTTTTATCGTTCCGAGAAGCAGTTTTCACGAGCGAGCGAAAGATTCGAGCGCGTCGCCGATTATTTTTTCGAAGAAGGGAAGAACGGTTTTCATTCCCTCTCTGTTAAGATGGCTTCTGTCAGATTGAGTTATGCAGTACGCCGCGCGGAAAACGCCGTTAGCCATAAATACGGGAATTACCGACGTATCCGAGGCGTTGATCGAAACGCAGTATGAATAGGACGCGGCGACTTCGCACATGGCGGCCGCGTAAGCCGTAGAAGGACGTCCCTGCGAATTCATCTTTCCGTAATCCCAGCAGCTGACGCAGACGATGAGCGCTCGGGGATATTTTTCGTGAAGCTGCTCGATGCAGGACGCAACGGCTCCTCTGAAGGTTTTCGTGTCGCGGCTTCCGGATTCGCCGAGCGGAACCGAGTGGTTCCAGTCGTTCGCGCCGCCTTCAAAGAGGATAACGTCGGGATCTCCCGACTTCATCGCGGAGATTCTCTTGCACATCGGATTGCCTCCGCCGTTGTAATCCGAAACGGTGCTGCCTCCGATTCCGTAGTTTTCAAATATCTGCCCGTATTTATTGGCGAGAAGCGCCGGCCAGACCTCTGTCTTCGGATTGAGTCCCTCTCCGGCAAAATAGCTGTCGCCGATCGCGTAAACGGTGATACCGCTCAGCGCGGTGCCGGTATATGCCGTCGCTTCGGGTATCTCGGGCATCTTCTCTTCAGAATCATATCTGTAAATCTCGCCCGCCGGTATCACGGCTATGCCTTTTGCGATATATTCGGTCAGGAGCCGGTACAGCGCCTTTGCGACGGCGTCGGGCGAGCCTCCGGCGACGAATATCCTGCCGTTCCGAACGATGACGCAGCAGTCGACAGGTCCGAGCGTCGCTGCTATCTCGGCGGCTCCCGGACGCGACGAGTTTCCGATTACAATCTCCGCCGTGCCGTCTCCGGGCTCCGCGCCGTCTCCGACTATCGTAAACGACGCAAAGGGCTGCGATTTGAGCCGCGTCGTGAACGCGTTCATCACCGTTGAAAGCTGCGTGCTCGAAGTCGACGACGACGTAACTATCCTGAACGGCGCCGCGGAAAGATCTACGGGAGTTTCTGCCTCAACCGGTTCGGTATTCGTCGTTTGTCCGGTTTGCGCGTTCTCATCCGGCTCGTCCGTATCGGCCGGAAGAGCCGAGGTCTGCTCCGTTACTGCAGATTCGGTTGCGCTCTCTGCGGGTTCGGGCTCTCCGCCAGGCGCTTTGCCGCAGGACGAAAGAATCACCGTCGCCAAAGTGAGAAAAGCAAGTATTCTTTTGTTCATGGCGATCCCTCGCTTTCATTTAGGAAGAGTTATGATTGCTGCTGACTCAGCAAGTTATGTCCGCGTTCCACGTTGGTTATGATTGCGTCTTGCGACGCAAGTCAGGAGTCTCGCTCCGCTCGACGTTATAATGACTCAAAAAAATAGTTTTTTAACAAAATGAGATCTTCGTATTATTTTGTGTGTGGCAAAATCAAGTCAGATTATTGGAAACCACCCGTAGGGGCCGATCCGTTTCGCGGAGCGAAAGGGTTCGGCCCGCCGGATTGCGTACAATACGCACGCAGTATCGGCTTTCTTATCCGGAGCGGTCGAAAAGTCAAAACGTGAATAGTATGTTTTGGAGCTTTTTAAGATCTTTTGCTTATATCCTTAAGCAGTTCCGCTATCTGCTTGACAGTATCCGGACTCATCGGCTTTTTTACTCTCGCGTGTATCTCTCTGTCAACGTCTTCGGCCGAATTCAGCACATACGGTCCCTCGACCGGGCTGTTTCCCCGGATGAGCCAGACGTAACCGTCCACCCAGACGTCGAATCCGTAAGAACGCAGATACTGCGCCAGAAGCCACGCCTGTCTGTTTACCTGTTTTATCGGATTTTTTACCGTCTTTACGTGAGTCTCCCCGTCTCCGGTCGTTTTCATTTTTATCCAGTCGTAATCATCCTCGCCGCCCCGGAGTTCGCCCGAGTAGTTCTTCACTTCGATTATGAAAACGCCGCCGCGGTTTACGATTACGTGGTCGATCTCGCATGGTCTGCCGTCGTATTCGAATTCGACGTTTGAAAAAAGACGGTCTTCGTCCCGCAGCACCCGGCTGATGGAGAAGGCCGCCGCTTTTTCTCCGGCTCTCCCGGCGGTTTTGTAAGCGGGTTCTAAAGGCGGAAAGGAGCGCGTCCGTCGCGGTTGTCCCTTGCCGCCGCCTTTGCTTTTGCCCGAAGTAACCAGCGCGGCTATCACGCCGATTACCGCAACAATCACCGCGCCGATCAGCAGGTAGCGCAGTAAGCTTTCGTTCATCTCGTATATTTCTCGTCCGGCGCAGCCGGACATATCGCACGGCGCACAGCACCGTATATCGCTTTCATGCGCCGTAGGCGCAAATCATGCGGCGAAGCCGCAATTCATGCCGCGCAAGCGGCAATTCATGCAGGCAAAGCCTGCAATTCATGCGCGAAGCGCAAATCATTCATTTCCGGCGTTTCCGTAACCCTCATCCACCGCTTTCGCGGTAGGAGCGCAGCGACTTACCTTTCCCCGGGGGAAGGAAAAGCCAGTGCGGATTGCTTTTTGACTGCCGCCGGATTCCGTGCCGTTTTCGCTCAGGGTTAAACTTTGTTTATCCTTCTTTTTTTCCGGAGTTGTCGGCTCCTTCGCGCGTTTCAACAGGATCATCAAATTTCAGTTCCTCGCCGGGATAAAAATCCAGAACGTAAACGTTACCGAGAAACTGTTCCAAAGATCCCCCGGTAACCGTCAGCGTAAGCGTCTTTGCCTTTTTGTCAGCTTTTACGTCGACGTACAGCAGTATCATGTCTTCGGTTATCCCGTGTATTTGCCCATCATAAGGGATGTGATTAATAAAATCCATTTGGCGCAGTCCGCTGGTTACCCCTACATCAAGCTCAAGATCTTGCTCTTCGGTAAGAAACAAAGCGGTTTTATATTGAAGATCAACAATCAGTGAGCCGTCCGACGTCTTGAAAACACCATCTTCAGTAGTATAATGCCATACCCATGGAGAAATGCATGAGACGAACGATATTAGGATAATAATAGCACAAAGTGTGCCGCGTGTAATTCTTTTCACAGCAAGATTATCCTTCTGCTGAACCGGATCCTTCAGCAGTTTCTTGCGTTGTTCCGGCGTCAAGATTCAGCTCTTCGCCCGGATAAAAGTCCAGAACGTACACGTTGCCGAGAAACTGTTCCAATGATCCTCCTGTGACCGTCAGCGTCAGTGTCTTGGCATTTTTGTCAGCATCCACGTCGACGTACAGGAGTACGTTATTATCTGTTATTCCATAATCTGAAACATCGACCGAAGCATAGCTGTAAAATAGTATATGGCAAAGTTCGTTGCTCAGGCCAAAGGTGAGATCAAGATAGTCTCCATCAGCAAAAAAAAACGCAGACACCTTGTCGAAAATCGATAATGAGCGAGTCGTCACGATTTTTGAACACGCCTTCTTCAGAATAATACTTCCATTTCCAGGGAGAAAAGCATGAAGAAAGCACCAACAAGGACAAACATATACAAATAATGCTACTTGTGAATCTATGTTTATTCATTATTCTTTTTACCATCAAAAATGCTTCCGCATTTTCAGCTGTGTGCAGATACAATATATCCGACATTGAATTTGTCACCATCGTTGAATGAAGCCAGAACGCAAAGCATTGCAATAACAGCAATTAAAAGAATATACAAAAGCGTGTTTTTGCTTTCAACAGCAGGCTTGCGAATCGAAACGTCACTTTTGTCTTCAATCATTTCCGGCTCATCAGGCATCTCGCGGCTCTTTCCCCCGTTATATCGTTTTCCATTTTCATCCGACGGAGAGCGGACGGTTTTCTTGCGTGCGTCTGCGAGGCGGGAGGACCCATTTCGCTTCAGCGAAATGTCAAGGTCCTCCCCTACGGCTTGGGGCGCGTGCACATTGCAACAATTGTTATAGTCTATGAATTATTCTTATCATGCGCCGCAGGCGCAAATCATGCGGCGAAGCCGCAATTCATGCCGCGCTTGCGGCAATTCATGCGGGCGCAGTTGCAATTCATGCGCGAAGCGCAATTCATTTGGTTTCGACCGTTTCCTGCGTTGTTGCGGCATCAAGATTAAGTTCCTCGCCCGGATAAAAGCTTAGAACGTAAACGTTGCCGATATACTGTTCCAGGGATCCCCCTGTTACAGTCAGCGTCAGCGTTTTGGTTTTTTTGTCGTCTATTACATCAATGTACAACAGGATATCCTCTTCGCTTCTCCCATGCTGCAGGCCGTCGTAAGGAATATGGCTGTAAAATTTTACATGTTTTAGTTCGCTAGTCACACCGATGTTAAACTCGAGTTTTCCTTCGACATCCTGAAACATCGCGGTTTTATAACGAAAATCAATGGTCAATGAGCCATCCTGGGTTTTGAACACACCTTTTTCAGTATTATACTGCCATACCCAGGGAGAAAGGCATGAAGAAAGTGTCAACAAGGACAAACATATACAAATAATGCTACTTTGTAATCTATCTTTATTCATAATTCTTTTTTCATCAAAAATGCTTCGGCTTTTTCAACTGTGTGCAGATACAATATATCCAACATTGAATTTGTCACCATCATTGAATGAAGCCAATTCATTACTCCTTAGTGGTTCTTGAGTATAACTGTAATCGTCATTAAATCCATGGTAAATATCATCCCACATGATATTTTTTTCAACAAAGAAAGTATGAATTCCTGTTGTCCAGGGGTGATTCCAACGCGACACAATTATATAACAATGATCGCATTTGTCAGCAGCCTTCTTGAGGTTCGAGAACGAGAAGAATCTTTGATAAGATATGTCTCTTGCATTAAAGAATCTTGTCATAAACACTGCGGAAGAGCCGAAATTTCCCCATGCGACAGCATGTTCTATTGCTAACTTTTCAAACGAAAAAATAGTCTCGGATAACAATTCTGGCTTGCCTAATGCGATCAATAAGTTATATGCAGATGCCACCTCACATCCAACTCCCGCAAAAGTTGTAAAACCAAAATGGTAACTCGCGCATCTATATCCCTCGTTTACATCGTCGTCCTGAGCAAAAATATAGTTTCCCAGCGACACGCCTTCTCCGGATGATTCAAGTTGCTTGTTGTATTTATAGTTTTGTCTGCACCTTATCTGCTCGGCGGTCTCTGTAATAACATGATAAACCAATACAACATTTGCAACTATCTTAATTGGGACTATATTTTTCAGAAGCCACGCTGCGACTCCGCAGTTATCCACAATATCATTCGCAACCTCGCTCAACAGAAACGTTTCACCACCAATTTCCACGAGCGCGTCCAGCATGCCGCTTTCGTTGACAAAAGCCGGCGTATCGATGGATTCTGTTTCAATCCCTTGGCCGTTTTTGTCAATCAATGATATCTCGATATGGTAAACAAGCTCTTCCATATCAAACGTGCAGAAAAACGAAGTGGAATACTCGTCAGGATCATCTTCCAGAGCGACGTTATTAAAAAATGACGCGTCTTCTTCATAAAACACGGAACTCCCTCTGAACACAGGAACGTCATCTTCATCTGAAATTGAATACGTTTCAAACGAGTCAAAATACGTCAGCTTCGTTTCGTCAAGCGGAATGGTTCTTGTGAGTTTTTCCGAATCATTCCGGTTTTCCGGAGCGGAAAAGATGCCGAAGCAGTTCATAAGCAGCAATGCCGACATAATAACCGAAATTGCGCCAATCCAATTCTTTTTCTTCATTTGTTTTTGCCTCCGTTTATTATTGAAAATGCGAAAATTTGAGCATATTGAAAAGCGATTAAGTTAAATCATTACCTG
>LXOW01029304.1_pt1 | contig 29104 bp, 20 predicted proteins | sample 1368591 | NCBI WGS metagenome assembly LXOW01 (sample SAMN04884650, study PRJNA319009) | bovine gut metagenome | isolation source: Cow rumen | host: Bos taurus | place: Italy: Legnaro (PD) | collected 2014-07-09
GCGAGGTCGAAGAAGCAGTGGTAGACGACGGTTTCGGTATCGGGTTCGAGGGCGAAGAAGCCGCCGGCGGTGTCCCTGCCGAAGAGGTTGCCCGCGAGGAGATCGCGGTAGACGTCCCTGGAGGCGTCCCTTGGCAGCTCGGCCACTTCGACGAAGCAGAGGATCTTGCCCGTCGCCTCGACGAACTGGAAATAGACGTTGAACGCGTCGTCGACGCGCACCGTCACGAGCCCCGACTCGTCGGCGGTCATCGCCNNACCCCACCCCGTCAAGCGTGCCGCCCCCCACTTGCCCATCCGCTGGCCCAACCGCAAACCCCGAGTTTTCCAATGATTGGAAAAAAAGTTTCCAATGGGTGGAAAACCCGCCTTTTACCGCCGAGCTGCCGGATTGTGCACCCCCGGGGGGGGGCGCGTTGACCAAGTTGTCTCCCTCCATCCACCTTCCTACCGCCTTTCTCCCTCCTCCCTCCCTCCTCCTTGGCGGATTTGGCGCGAACCATTTTCCGCCCGCCATCCACCCCGGCGCGGCTGGAAGCCGCACCCCCGGAAGTCCCGTGGCGGTTGTCCGGCAGGTTCGGCTTCAGGGAGCGAAGTTCCGGGAGATTTTGAAGTCGGTGATGACCGGCACGCCGGGCCGCAGGTCGATGGTCGGCTTCTGGGAGAACTGGATCGTGCCGAAACTGTCGAGCGCCTTGGCCGCGTCTGTCCTGTCCGGGCGCGGCGTGGCCGCCGGATCAGAACAGGTCGGCGAAGGCGAGGGCGATGACGCGGTTGCCTTCGGCGTTGGGATGGAGGCCGTCTTCCATGTAGAGGGCGGGGTCGGGATCGGAGCCGTCGAGGAACTCCTTCTCGAGATCCACGCACTCGATGCCGTACTGCCCGGCGAGGTCGCGGATGGCCTTGTTCAGGCGGTAGGTCGCGCCGGCGAAGATTTCGTGGCCGTGGATCGGGATGGGATAGGTGGCGAGGACGGGCACGACGTGCATGGTCCTGCACGTGTTGACGATGCTCTCCAGCGAGCCCGCGATCTGCGAGGTGCTGCGGCCGAACATGATGTCGTTGATGCCGTAGAGCACCAGCATGAAGGCGCCCTTGCGCTTGGAGATGACGGTCGAGCAGCGTCCGGAACCGGCGGCCGCGGTGGAGCCGTAGGAGCCGTCGTTGGTGACGGTCCTGTTGATGAGGCCGCCCAGGATCTCCGGGTAGGAGGGCTGCGATTCGCCGGCGGTCACGGAGTCGCCGAACGCGATGACGACGTTGACGTCGTTGTCGCCGGGGTCGTCGTTGGAGAGGCCGCCGCCGCCACCGCCGCCGCAGCCGGCGGCGACGAGGCCGCCCGCGAGGGCCGCGCAGAGCACGAAGGCCGATACACGCTGGAAAACACTGGTTCTGGACATGGGTGGATCCTCCTTGATTGGTGCGCGGGAGAGTAGCGGGCGGGCGGGCGCTTGTCGAGACGTTTTACCGCGCGCGCGGGAATGCGGTTGCTTTTTGCCTGCCGCGGGCGCAAACTGGCCTGAAACAACCAACAAGGAGAACAACATGAGCAGAGCGTACAACTTCAACGCCGGTCCCGCGGCCCTCCCCCTGGAAGTCCTCGAGCAGGCCAAGGCCGAGCTGACCGATTTCAACGGCACCGGCATGTCCATCATGGAGCACTCGCACCGCGGCAAGGCCTACGACGCCGTCCACCAGGAAGCCGTCGCCAACATGTCCAAGCTGCTGGGCCTCACCGACGACTACCAGGTGCTGTTCCTCCAGGGCGGCGCGTCCCTCCAGTTCTCGCAGGTCCCGCTGAACCTGCTCCCGGCCGGCGGCTCCGCCGACTACGTCAACACCGGCACCTGGGCCAACAAGGCCATCAAGGAAGCCAAGAAGGTCGGCACCGTCAACATCCTCGCCGACACCTCCAAGGAAATCCCCACCAACATGCCCGACTTCGCCGCCCTGCCCTACAGCAAGGACGCCGCCTACGTGCACGTGACCTCCAACGAAACCATCGCGGGCACCGAGATGCCGTTCTTCCCGGACACCCCGTCCCCGCTCGTCGCCGACATGTCCAGCGACATCCTCTCGCGGCCCTTCGACATCACCAAGTTCGGCCTCGTCTACGCCGGCGCGCAGAAGAACCTCGGCCCCTCGGGCGTGACGCTCGTCGTCATCCGCAAGGACCTCATCGAACGCGCCCCCGAGACGCTGCCGACGATGCTCCAGTACCGCACGCAGGCCAAGGAGAACTCCCTCTACAACACGCCGCCGACGTTCGGCATCTACATCCTGATGCTCGTCTCCCGCTGGCTGCTGGCCAAGGGCGGCGCCGCCGGCATCGAGGCCATCAACAAGGCCAAGGCCGCCAAGCTCTACGCGGCGATCGACGGCTCCGGCGGCTTCTACAAGGGCACCGCCGTCAAGGCCTTCCGCTCCAACATGAACGTCACCTGGCGCCTGCCGAGCGAGGAACTCGAAGCGCTGTTCGTCAAGGAAGCCATCGCGCAGAACATGATCGGCCTGAAGGGCCACCGTTCCGTCGGCGGCATCCGCGCCAGCATCTACAACGCCTGCCCGGTCGAAGCCGTGGACGCCCTCGTCGCCTTCATGGCCGACTTCCAGAAGCGCAACGGCTGAGCCGCCGCGCCAACCCCGGCAACCCCCGCCCGCGTTCCTCCCCGGAGCGAGGGCGGTTCGTTTTCCGGGGCCGGGGGGGGGGGGGGATGCCGTTCATGGTGGCGACATGACGAAAAACCGGTGGATTTCCCTTGTTTTCCGTAATCTCAAAAACATTCAGGAAGAGGGGGAAACGGGCAGGGGAGGCAAGGCCGCGCAGGGGGTGCGGCCGCGAACACAAGGGGGAGGGCCGCGCTCCGTCGCGGCCGCGCGGATGACATGTGCCGGCCATGTTCCCGTCGCGGCCCGTGGACACGGCCCGGACGGAGCCGGGCCCTCCCGATTCCCCCCCCAAAAAAGGCCGTACGGATCAGAGGGCGCCGGAGGCGGCGCGTTCGACGCAGTCGGCGAGAAGGGCGGTGCCTTCGGGGATGCCGTTGCGGCGGGCGGCGGCGCGCATGCGGGCGAGGCGGTCGGAGCGGTGGGAGATTTCCGCGAGGTAGTTCTCCAGCCAGGCGGAGGTGAGGTCGCGCTCGGGGATGCGGTCGGCGCAGCCGCGGCGTTCGAGGGCGGCGGCGTTGGCCGTCTGGTGGTCCTTGGCGGCGTGGGGATAGGGGACGAGCAGCGCGGGCAGCCCGAAGAGGGCGAGCTCGGCGCAGGTGGAGCCGCCGGCGCGGCAGAGGGCGAGGTCGGCGTCGGCGTAGACGGAGGCCATGTCGGATTCGTAGGCGCGGACGTCGGCGTCGGGGACTCCGCCGTCGGTGTAGATGGCGCGGACGGCGGCTTCGTCGCGCTTGCCCGCGAGGTGGACGACGCGCAGGGGCTGTCTCTTATACACATCTGACGCTGCCGATCGGCGGCGACGCGGTTGAGGCGGGCGGCGCCGAGGCTGCCGCCGGTGACGAGGAGGCGCAGGGGGGCGCCGTCGGGGCGGTCGGGACGCGGCGCGGCGGCGATTTCGGCGGCCTGCTCGGCGAGGCGGCGGCGCACGGGGATGCCGACGGTCTCGACGCGGGAGGCGCGGCGCAGCCAGCGGCGGGATTCCTCGAAGCCGACGGCGACGGCGGCGGCGCGGCGGGCGAAGAAGGCGACGGCGCGTCCGGGGATGACGTTGGCTTCGTGCAGGACGAGCGGGACGCCGAGGGCGAGGGCGGCCCGGCAGGGCCCGGCGGAGGCGTAGGAGCCCATGGCGAGGAGGGCGGCGGGCCGGTCGGCGGCCATGGCGGCGCGCGCGGCGCGGGCGGCGGCGTGGAGGGCGCGGAGGGTACCGATGACGCGCAGCGGGGAGAAGGACATGAAGCCCTTGGACGGGATTTCGACGACGGGGCCGCCCCACTCGGCGCGGACGGCTTTTTCGCTGTCGCGGCCGGTGAGCCAGAGGGTGACGCGGTGTCCGCGGCGGCGGAGTTCTTCGGCGGTGGCGAGTCCGGGGTAGGCGTGGCCGCCGGTGCCGCCGCAGGCGATGGCGATGTTCATGCGGGTGTCTCCTGGAAAAGGGGGTGGGGCCGACACGCTCGCGGGCGCGTCAGGTCATCATGCGGAAGAGGATGAACGCGAGGAGCACGACCATGAGGGCCATGAAGATGGCCTTGGCGCGCTGGCTGCCGCGGGATTTGCGGTCCTCGTGGAGGCGGTGGAGGCCGCCGCCGTTGCCGAGGTAGTTGCGCAGGCGGTCGTATTCGGGTTCGCCGATGCTGTCGGGGAGGGTCGCGGGGCGGCGGCTGGCGTAGGGCTGGACCATGTCGAGCCGCTGGATGCGCGGCATGGCGGCGTGCTTGATGGACACGCCATCGGGCCCGGGCTCGAAGTCGAGGGATTGCGCGTCCTCGGGCGCGGCGGCGGCGGGCTCGGGCTCGGGTTGCGGCACCGGCGCGGGCGCGGGTGCGGCGGCGGCCTTCCGCGACCGCGGCATGGCGGCGGCGCGGATCCGCGGGGCGGAGGGGCCGGGGCCGGGCAGGTCGGGGATGGCTTCCAGCGCGGCCATGCGGTCGCGGAGGGCGCGCCGTTCGCGCTCGATGGCCTTGATGCGGTCTTCGAGGACGTTGGACGGTTTGCGGAAGAGGACCATCGGCCGCGCCTCACCAGGCGAAGAAGAGGGCGTACACCACGCCCAGCAGCACGAGCGCGGCGATGAGCGGGGCGGTGAAGGCGGCGCCGGCGACGAGCCAGCCGCGCCAGCCGCCGGGGAGGGCGCCGCCGGGGGCGCGCATGGCGGGATAGGCGGGGGCGGAGCGGCCGGGGGCGGGGGCGGCGCCCGCGTCGGGGCGTATCGCGGCGAGCTTGGCGACGGCCTTGCGGTACTCGTCCTGGATGCTCTCCAGCAGCACGACCGCGCGGTTGAGTTCGTCGGGAAGGCGCTCGTCTTCCCAGGACTGCTCGTCGATGCCGTCGACTTCCTCCAGGCGCGACTGGAACAGCCGCCGCGTCTCTTCGAGCTGCTCGATGAGGCGGTCGGCCTGCTGGCGCTCCTGGTCGAGGCGGACGAGGCTTTCGGAGAGCGTCTTCTTCGAGTCGCGGCGCAGCGACTCGAAGCGTTCCTGCTGGGCGCGGAGTTCTTCGAGGGTGCGGCGTTCGCGTTCGAGCTCGGCCTGGCGGGAGCGGAGGCGTTCGAGTTCCTTGGCCTTGTCGACCATGCGTTCGTCGACCTCCTGCTTGTGGCGGGCCATGTTGGTGAGGGGCAGGTCGGAGATGGGGCGCGTGGGGACCTCGCGCGAGGAGGGGATGTAGCCGTCGCGCGCGTCGCCGGCGGTTCCGCCGTCGAGGCGGATGTTGAACACGCGCTCGCGTTCGCGGGCCAGGTCGTCGTCGTAGAAATCGGTACTCATGTCGGGGTCACTCCGGGATGGTCAGTTCCATGCCCTCGCGGACGCGGTTGGCGTCCGGAAGGCGGTCGCGGTTGGCCTGGTGGATGTCCGTCCACCGGGCGGGCGTGCCGTAATAACGCTGGGAAATGGTGGCGAGCGTCTCGCCGGGGCGCACGACGTGCGTGCGCGGCGCGGCGGTCTCCGCGGCGGCGGCCTTCGCGCGGGCGTCCTTGGCGACGGAGCGCGGCACGGCGATGGAGGGGCCGGTGCCCTCGCGGGCCTCGCGCAGCTGGACGACCTCCAGCTCCAGCTCGCGTATGCGGGCGTCCTTGGCGGCGAGCTCGCGCTTGAGCGAATCGGGGGCCTGGACGAGATGCGCGCCGTACGCGACCTCGCAGTGGTGGAGCATTTCCTCGACGGCCTCGCGCTGGGCCGATTCCGGGCGCAGCTCCAGATACCGCCGGTAGTGCACGATCGCCCCCGGCGCGTCGTCCCGGTAATGGTCGAGCAGCAGCGCCAGCTCGCGGTGCGCCGCCGAGTTGTCCGGATGGCGGCGGAGCAGGCGCTCGCAGAGGGCGATCGCGCGGTCCGCGTCCTCCGCCTCGCGCGCGGCGACGGCCTTGCGCAGCAGCGGATGGCGCGCCTCGCGCGCCTCGTCGCGCCGGCCGCCGCAACCCGCGGACGCGAGCAGTGCGCAGACGAGCAGCACCGCCACGACCGCGGCGCCCGCCGACCCTGTTGTGCAAAACTTGTCCATGGCCCGCAATGTAGCAACCGCGCCCCCCGAAATCAACACGCGCGCGCGGGAGGCGCCCGCCCCATCCGCCGCCGGACCGGAATTTTCCAGTCACTGGAAAAATTTTTTCCATTCACTGGAAAAATGCCGAAAATTTTTTCCATTCACTGGAAAAACCGGCCCGATTTTTCCAGCCATTGGAAAATTTTTTTCCAGTCAGTGGAAAACCGGCGGGGCGCGCCGCCGCGGCCGCGGGAGGAGGAGGGAGGCGGCGTAGCCCGCGGCGAAGGTCACGGCCAGCGAGAAGGGGAAGCGCCAGGCCCAGTGGACGGGGGTCGTCGAGAGCCAGTGGGTGGCCGCTATCGCGAGGGCCGTCCCGACGAGGCCGCCCGGGAACGTCGCGCGCTTCGTCAGCATCCCCAGCAGGAACAGGCCCAGCACCGGCGCGTTGAAGAGGCTCACCACCTGCGTGTAGGCTTCGATCAGCTGTTCGAAGCGCGCCGCCCAGAACGCCATCGCCGTCGCCGCCGCCCCCAGCACCAGCACGAGCCCGCGCGCGAGGCGCAGTTCGGCGGCTTCGGTGCGGGGGGCGAGGTGCAGCGGCTTGAGGAAGTCGTGGATCACCACCGTCGACACGCAGCTGATCCCCGAATCCATGCTCGACATCGCCGCCGCGAAGAGCGCCGCCACCAGCAGCCCCGACACGCCGTCCGGCAGCGCCCGCACGATGAACGCCGGGAGAAGGCGGTCGCTCGCCAGGTCCGGCGGCAGCAGCGCCGGGTCCGCCGCCTGCACCGCGTAGAGGCCCAGCCCCAGGAACAGCAGCAGGCCGATCACCACGAAGTCCACCCCCGCGTTGAAGCACAGCGCCTTCGCCACGCCGCGCGGCGTCGAAATCGACATCATGCGCTGGACCGTCGTCTGGTCGGTCCCGTAGTCCTGCATCAGCTGGAAGAAGTATCCCGCGCCGACCACCCACCCGCTCATCGCCGTCAGCGAGAGGCGCCAGTCCGCCACGTGCAGGTGGCCGTGGTCGCGCGCGAAGGCCAGGATTCCCGCCGCGCCGCCCGGCGCCCGCGCCGACAGCGCCGCCGCCAGCCACACGATCCCCCCCACCATCAGCACGAACTGCACCACGTCCGTCCAGATCACCGCCACCATGCCGCCGAGCACCGTGTACGCCGTCGCGAGCACGCCCATCGCCAGGATGCACGCCCACTGCGGCAATCCCGTCGCCACCGAGAGCGCCAGCGCCGGCGCGTAGACCACCAGGCCCAGCCAGCCGATCCGCGCCAGCAGGAAGAGCGCCGCCGCGCCGCGCCGCGCGCCGGGGCCGAAGCGCGCTTCGAGGTACTCGTACGACGTCGTCGCGCGCAGGCGGATGTAGGCCGGGTAGATCAGCCGCACGAGGACCGGCGCCACCGCGATGCTCGCGAAGCCGACCACGATGAACGCGATGTTCTCGCGGTAGGCCGTGCCGGGCAGGGCCATGAACGTCACCGCGCTCGTCAGCGACGCGTACATGCTCATCCCGGCCGCCCACCACGGCATCCGGCGGCCGCCGAGGAAATAATCCTCCGTCGTCTTCTGGCGGCGCGCGAAGGCGAGGCCGATGGCGAGCATCGCGAGGAGGTAGGCGGCGAGCACGGCGGTGTTGAGCGGGGTCATGGCGGGGTTCCTTTCACGTGCCGCCCTTGTACCACGCCGCCGCCCCCGCGCCACGGAAAAAGCGCCGCCGGGACCGGCCGTCTATGCTCGGGGAGGATGGCGGAAAAAGCCGGAAAAGGTCAGGTTTTTTCCTGTTTCCAAAATCGTTTTCCCGGGCCCGCGCTGCCCCTCCGCCGACCGCCGGCGGCGCGGATTCGGGGCTGTACAACGGTGCGGCGTTCGCCTAGACTGGCGAACATGAAAGCCAGCATCCCGATTCTCTCGTACCGGAACATCTCCCCCGTCTGCGGCATCTCCCCCGCCGAGTTCCGCACGCAGCTGGAATGGCTGCGCGACCGCGGCTGGCAGTGCGTCCCCCTTTCCCGCGCCGTCGATTACATCAAGGGCCGCGGCGACATCCCCGAAAAGGCCTACGCCATCACCTTCGAAGACGCCTTCCTCGACCACTGGGTCTACGCCGCCCCCCTCCTGCGGGAGTTCGGCCTGAGCGCCGCCTTCACCTGCGTCACCGCGTTCCTGCACGACGGCCCCTGCCGTCCCGACTCCACCACCGCCGGCGCCGACCTGCGCGCCCTGCCCATGTCGCGCGACGCCTGGGCGCTCGCCGCCGAACGCAACGATCCCTCCGGCTTCATGAACCGCTTCGAACTGCGCATCCTCACCGAGGAGCAGGGCCACGAACTCGTCGCGGGGACCCATACCCGGCAGGCGTGCTTCGTCTCCGACCGCGCGAGCGACCGGCGCTCCAAGTCGGAAGCCGACCCCCTGCACGGCCTCGACGCCGACGCGCAGGAAGAAGGCCCCGCCTACCCCACCGGCTCCGCCTACGCCCACGACGGCTTCTGGCCCGTCGGCGACGGCATGTTCGACCGCCCCCTCGCCCGCCGCCGCACCGAAGAGCGCATCGAGTTCTGCCTCAACGAATTCCTTCTCTGCCGCGAGCGCCTGGAGGAAATCACCGGCCGGCCCGCCCGCGTGCTGGCGTGGCCGTGGGGCGAATTCGACGAAGTGGCGGTCGAGATGGCGGCCCTGTCCGGATTCGAAGCCGCCCTCTCCTTCCAGCGCGGCCCGAACGACCCGACCACGCGCCCCTACTCCATCTGCCGCATCCGAATGCAAGGCGGCGAAACCGTCCGCGAACTCGGCCGCCGCATGCGCACCGCCAGCTCCCCCACCCTCTCCCGCATGTTCCGCCGCCGCACCGGCTGGGTCCCCCTCTCCAAGGTATAAGGCCCCGCGCCTTCTTCCCTCCTTCCGCGAAAACCGCAAGGGGCATCTGTTGCCCTCCGCGCATCCGCACGAATCCGTTCCCCATGACAGGATAATCCCGCAGGCTTGTGGGCAGGAGACTGCCCGCCCGACTCCCCTACCCTCCCCGTTCTCTTTGCTTTTCCCCTCCCCAAGCCCCTCTGCGCCTCCGTCTCCCTGCGCCCCTGCGTGAGCTACGGGTGGGAGTTCCTGTCGTACGGGTTGGTCTTGGGATTGGCCTGGAATTCGGCCCAGTTGGAGTACCCGTCCTCGTCGAAGTCGTCAATCTTGTAGGATTGGGCGTTTTCGCCTTCGGCCCAGAAGTTCTCGGACGCGCAGCCGGGGTCTCCGGGGGTGACGTTGTATTTGAGCAGATAGGTCTCGAAGTCGGTCCAGACGGGGGCGGCGTAGGGGAGGACCGTCAGCTGGTCGATGCAGACGCGGCCGCTCTTGTTGACGTATTCGGTGCGGATGCGGAGGTAGACGGGTTCGGAGGAGGAGACGTCGAAGGTGGCCTTTTCGAGCGCGGAGACACCGAGGGGGTTGACGCGGCCGACTTCCATCCAGTCGTCGGAGGCGAGGTCGGTGGAGATTTCGACGATGATGGGCTGGCAGGGCTCGGATTCGCCGGGGTATTCGCCGTAAAGGAAGGAGACGGTGCCGCAGCCGTGCGTGGAATCGAGCAGCTTGTCGGCGGAAACCATGAAGGCGGGGTTGTAGCTGCCGAAGACGCAGGCGCGGGCGCCGACCTTGGGCAGGTCGGCCTTGTCGGAGAAGGCGAGCTGTTGGATGGACCAAGTGCGGCCGTCGATGACCCGGTTGGTGGAGGCATTGTTGGGGTCCGTACCGGTTTCGAAACCGGTCGACCAGGCGCCAGCCGGGACGTATTCAGTGACGGCCACGGGGAGGGTAGCCGAGGATTCGCCGTGCGAGTTTGTTGCGGTGACGGAGAGGGTGAAGGTCTTGCCCACATCAGAGGCAAGGGGCTTGAAAGTGAAGGTTTTAGTTGCCAGCGCGAGATTGGCCGTTCCGGCGTGCGCGGGGTCGAAACTCCACGACTTGATTCCGCCTTCGGGGAGGACGCCGATGACGACGGAAAGGGTATTGCTGAGAGAAACCGTCTCGGCTTCGTTCGGGAAGACGATGGTCGGCGGCAGTTTGGTGCCGATGGCGGTACCGGCGAGGGTCATGGGGTAGCTGTTGCCGATGCGGAAAGTGCCCCCGGACGTCTTGGCGTTCCAGGCAAGGATGCGGACGGTGAGAGTTTCACCGCTGCCGACGGTGACGCCGGAACAGTCGGCGATGAAGGGGTGGCCCTTGTCGTTGCCGTCCTGCGGGACATCGAAGGTGCCAGCGCTGGTCCAGGAGGTGCCGTTGGTCGACCAGCGGACCTCGGCCTTGGCAGGACCTTCCTTGGTGCTGCGGAAGTTCATCGCCAGTTCGCCGAGGTTCAGGTAGAAATCGGCAGTCGCCGTGACCGTGAACTGGTAATAGGCGTTCGCATTGGGCGAGGTGCTCGTCGGCCACCCCGAAGCCCCCATGCCTTTCCCGGAAACCGGAGGCGAGTTGAGCTTGACCGCCGACCCCGCCGTGATGTCGCCGACGGTAAGCGCGTTCGTGAGCGTGGTGGTACCGGCGGCCGTGCTGCTGAGGGACCAGGAGGCCAGCGTGTCGGCGTGGGCGGCGGCGGCCAGCGCGAGGAGCGCGGCGGCGGCGAGGGAGGCGAAGTGGATGAGATTCTTGTTCATGGGCGGCTCCTGGTGGGTGGTCACTCGTTGAGGTACTTGAACATGATGATGTCCATTTCCAGCGTCAGGTCGTCCTTGGCGCCTTCGGCGCTGGTGTCCATCCAGCAGAGGGCGACGGCCCAGCGTTCGCCGGTGATCATGTCTTCCTTTTCGTTCCAGTCGCCAACGGGGTTGACCTTCTCGGGGGCTTCGGTAATGGACTGGGCAACGACGAACACTAGGAAGAGGCTGTCGGACTCGTTGAAGAGGCCCCAGGTGTTGTGGGCGAGCATGACGCGCTCGTTCTTGTTGAGGTCGAATCCCTTGTAGCGGAGGACGCGGGTCCATCCGCCGGGGCCGTCCTTGATGAAAGCTCGCTTGTCAGGATCCTCTGTCTTGACGAGCTCCTTGGAAAGCTCTTTGGCGCGGGCGGAACCGATGATATCGGTGGTCTCGTTGGGGTTGCCAGACATGTTGGGGACTTCGCGGGCATCGAGACCGTAAAAAGCGCCGTTGAGAACAGCTTCGTCGCGCGTGTAGGGGTTGATGGTGCCATTGGTGTAGAAGACGTCGTACTTGTCCATGATGTCCCAAACGTCCTTGTTACAGACAAGAGTGTTCATGAGGGCAATTCCGTTTTCGGAGAAGATGTCGAGGGTCATCCACGGGGTGGAACCGTTGTAGACCGGGATGAAACCGAGTTCTGCAGGGGATTCCATGTCGCCATTGCGGCAGTACAAGTATTTGCCGGGTTCGTAACCCATCTTGGCCTTGGCCTGGTTTCGGGCGGCATCGAGACAGGAGTTCTTATCGTTCATAGAGTCCTCGGAGGCGGCAGACCAGCGGCTGGCGAGGTGGTTCAGGCGCGGGTCGTCCACTTCCAGAGATCGTGACACAGGCTTGTTGGGGGTGATGTTGGCGTTGAAGGTAATGGAAAGCTTCTCCTTGGGAGTGGCGTCGACAGCCTTTGAGCCGGACTGGAGTTCCCACGGCTTCTGGAAGATTATGCCGCGAAGTTGAATTCCGCGGACATCCGGGATGGATCCGTCATCCTTCTCAATGCCCTTGATGTCCAAAACGTATTCAAACTTGCCGGGAGAATGGGGTTCCTGGACATCCGAGACCTTGACTGGCAGATCTCCTGGGGGGGGGCCTTGTTCCAATTGGGCCTCATCCGCAGGGCCGTCCGTGGTGACAACGCGGGCATAGAGCCAGACATCTTCGCTCCCGCCCTGGGCCATGCCGCCGCCCACCGAGGGGGCTTTGAGCGTGTACTGGGCGTTTGCCGTGTTGTCCTGCGATGGGAAAGGGCACCAAAACTCGGGCTCGAGGGTGACCTTGACCTGCGGCGTACCGGTTTCGGACGGCACCAGATTGACCGTGGCCTTGATTTCGTTGAACATGGGGACGGCCTTGACGGAAGGATAGTCGGTGCCCTGCGGCGTGTCGGAGGAGGAGAAATAGTCGTCGAGCGCCTTGCGCACGTCGCCAGCATCCCCCCCCATGTCGGAGACCAAACGGGAAAAGTATTGGTTTCCTGTGATGTTTTCGACAGAACATTGCTTCTTTTCGCCGTATCCGGACCCGCGGTGCGTCGCGGCATAGCTGTAGCAAGAAAGGTAGTCCGTGGAAAGGAAACCAACGGAGGCCTCGTCCATGTCGTAGTTGGCCCAACGATTGCCGCCTTTCTGCTCGTTGCCGTCGTTGTTCTTGCCGTCCGTGAGCTTGTTGAGGGCGGCAGGGGTATCAAAGCCCTGCCACATTTTCTGATAATCACTGAGTTTCTTCTGCGGATTCGAGTCGGTGGAAGGAGCAGCGCGGACGCCGTTGAGGAGCATCTTGCGGACATTATCGCGGTTGGTCTGGATGCCATAGCCGCTGGAGGGGAGGTTGTCGCCGAATTCGCGTCCGAGGAGGTTGGCGTCAACACCGCCGGAGAGGTTGAAACATACGTAGGCGTAACGCCCGAGAATGCGGGAACGGGAGTTGGGCTTCTGGCGAATCCAAATCCATTCCATGTCATCGATATCGTCGATGTCGACACGGCTGGAGGAGGCGGTAAGGCTGGGGGGAAGCCAGTCAGCGGCTTCCCCGTTCCAGAGGTTCGTACTGCGGTAGTAGAGGTCGGAATAGTGGTAGCTGGCAGAGACATTTAAATCTCCGGAGAGGAACATGTCGTACTTGGTTTCGGACTGGCTGTCGAGGGACTTGATGGCGTTCATGTAGTCTTGGATGGCGGCGGCAATGCCAGTCTGGGCGACTTGGCGAGCACGCATCCCGTCAAGGGTGGAGTCAGCGACCATGCGCTCAACGCGGGCCTGAACCATGAAGGAGACGGCCATCATGACCATGAGTCCGAGGAAGCCGAGGACGATGATGAGGGCGACGCCGCGTTGCTTGCTGCGGGCCTGGAATCGGTTGGCGCGTTTCATCATCTTCCTCACTTGCTAAAATAATAATGGCTTACGGGATTGATAGGAGAACTACTGCCAAGTTTCTTTCCAGCGCGCCGTTGAAGAAAATGCTGAGCTGTTCCCATCATGGGCATCGCCCGGCCTAACAATGTGAAACCCTCTCGGTTCAGCAATTCCCACCCCCGTCGTACGTTTTCAGTTCCGCCAGCTGCAATGAGCATGCCTCCTTCGATTGCCGCTTCGGGGCTAGTGAGCTTGAGTCTTATATCAAATGCCACAGGCGGTTGGTTGCTAACCGAGATGATTTGCCTCTGGCCGCGCGCATTCTTCCTGTCCTCCATTTTTACACTGTCCGTACTATAAAAATCGTATCCGTAGTCTTTTTGCCCGTCATCCCAACGTTGGCAGTAAATATCAAAACCCACAACATTTTCGGCCAAAACCTCATGGTCCTGCTCACTCAGCGGAATCTTGTCAAAGGCATCCCACCATTCTATGTCATCGGATAGCAAAGAATAAAATTTCCACTTGGCCCCAACAGCCATGACAACACGGGATTTGACAAGATCGAAACGGCGGTAGACGGCTCCAAGTGCATTAGTAACAGTTACAGGATTTACGAAATAATGAAAATATTCGTACGGCATATCATCATCGTTATCGCCATTGGTTCCGATAAAATAAATGGTATCGAAATCCGCAAAGTCTTTTTCGGCAACATCGGCAATCTTACAACAGGAAATGCGCTCGTTCACAACCATGCAATCAAGATCCGAAAGTATATTCTCCATAGCACTTTCACCAACGCTATTGCGGGCGATGGATGTCATGCCTCTTTGGGTAATGTCGGAAGCGGAAAGAAACATTCGCGTAAGTGCCAGCGTGAGAATCATCAGGACAGCCATGGAGGCCAAAACTTCAACCAGAGTGAATCCTCTATTTTTCATCGGAGGTCTCCCTTTGTTACAAATCTGGATAGGGGAGGATTTCCCTATAGAACACGTATGGCCTGAATGTGTTTTCATCTGCGATTTTTTTCCACTCTCCAGGCCAGACCTCGAGCGTTGCGTAGATGGTATCACGGTTATTCCCCTTTTTCCGCTTGTCGAACGACAGCTTGTACGAAAACGCTGTTGTCCAGTATCCTGCATCAGTCGTCAATCCCCAGTCCCCTGTTCCCTGGCGGTCATGTTCGGGTATCCAATAGAACTGCACCAGCTCCCCATTATCTTGCAGTTCGCTTTTTTCGCGATGCTTGCTGGAAAGGGCGAGGGAAGCATACTCATTGGCATCCCGGATGTCGAAATTTACCCCGGCCACCGCCGCCCCCACCGCCAGCGTTGAAAACACGTAGTCGGCAAAGAGTGCGACTTCTGTGTCGTTGACGGCGGTGCGTGTGTTCTTCATCGCCTCGGGGAAAAGGGCGAAGGTCGAGGTCATCCCGATGGCGACCACCAGCAGAGCCAAAGTCACCTCTACCAGTGAATAACCAGCCTTGGATTGGGGGAAAACAGGACAAGCGTTATTCATGTGGAGAAATCCTTTCAGGTCAGTTTCCGTCGAATATCTTGACCATGCCCGTCTTGGCCTGGAACTGGAGCATGGTGTTGGTGCCAGGAATGTCGACCGGGTCGCCGAGGGTGGAGTTGCCGTCGAACTCATAGTAGCGGGCAGAGGTGAGGTAGAGGCGGACGGACTTCTGGTCGAGCCAGTGCTTCTTGCCGCTCTGCTGCATCATAAAATAGCGGCCGTTTGGCTTGAAGAGGACCGCGCTCATGATCATCTGCTTAGAGGAACTGTTCGGATTCGCCGGGTCGTATGGGAACTTGAACTGGTCGGCGCTGGAGGCGTTGTAGCCGGTGTCGCCCTTGCCGCCGAACACATAGTTACCCGTCAGCTCGCCGTCGTTCGAGCCGGGGGTCGTGTCGTCGAAGTACACGCCCTCGGGCAGGTACTTCCAGTCGGACACGAACTCGAAATACATCTTGCCCGTGGATTCGTTGCCGTTGACGACCGGGCCGGTGTCCGCGTTGGAACGCCACTTGTCCATGTTGTTGGTGACAGCAACGACGGCATAGCTGCGGAGGCACTTCTTGATGTTGTTGAGGGCCTTGGGGTCAGTAGTGTAGGTACCGTCGCGGTTGGGAAAGATCACGAACGTCCACTGGCGCTTTGCAATAGCGTGCTGGCGTGCGAGGCGGAGGGTGGTGGAAACCTGCTGGGCGGCACGGTAGGTGTCCTTGCGCCCGGCGTTGCCGAAGACAGGGATGGCGATGGCGAAGAGGACGCCGATGATGGCGACGACCACCAGCAGCTCGATCAGCGTAAAACCGGAGTAGGTTTTCCAGAAGGTGCGGCTTTCAGCCGCGCCATGGAGAAACGGGCGCGACTGGAAAGTCGCACCTCCCAGGGGAGCCGTCTGGGGACATTCCATCCTTTTCCCGAGGTGTCTTCCAAAAAATCCGTGCAGGGGGGTCATGGGGTTTCTCCGGGTTGCGGGTGGGTGGGGGGTCATTCCCAGGAGCCGATGTTGTCTTCCCAGCTCCTGTAGTCGCCGTCGGGACCGGCGGACCAGGCGATGACGTCGGCGCGGATGAGTTCGCCGCTCTTTTCGGGGTTGGGATTCTTGACGTGGCCATCGCCGTCGTCGTCGATGGCATAGAGGAAGGGATAGCGGCCTTCGCTGTGGGGGAAGGGGTCGCCGAAGCCGCCCTCGTATTTGCCGGATTCGATCCTCATGCCCTTGCCCATTTCAAGGAAGCGGAGCTGGCGGAAATTGTTTATGTCGCGCTTACCCGCACCAGTGGTGATTTCGGGACTCATGATGGTGACCCATTCCTCAGTGGTACCCGGAAAACCTTCGGCAACTTCAGCGGGGGCGCTAAGCTCGGGCCAATGGTTGTATTCCATGCGGTACTTGGACAGGGTGGCGACGACGACTTGGGCATCGGCGCGTGCCTGGGCGACCTTGACCTTCTTGAGGATCATCCCAGCGGCCGGGAGCATCATGGCGAGAAGGATGCCGAGGATGACGATGACGACGAGGAGTTCGACGAGGGTGAAGCCGCGGATTCCGGATTTCGGGTTCATGGTAGTCCTTTCAGAGGGTGGGGGTTTCTTTTTCCAACACATCGAAGGTGCGGATGTCATCTGCATTGTCCCCTTCGCCGTCGGGGCCGTAGGAGAGGACGAGGACGCGGGCCTTGTAGGTTTTCGTGTCGCTACCATAGGTGTAGTCGATCTGCTGGTCGAGATTGCGGTCCATGTAGATGCGGTAGTAGTTCTTCCAGGGGTCGTAGAAGAGTTCTTCCTCATCCTCCGAGGATGAGGAGGACTTGGTGTCGCGGGAGGAGATTTCGAGGTAGGCCTTGTGGAGCTTGTTGTCGCCGCGGAGGAGTTTCATGACGTCCTCGTGTTCTTTCGGATCCTTGGTCCACTTGTCGTCGCCGACGCGGGACTTGGCGTCGTCGGGGTCGCCCCAGGGCATGTACTTGAAGTCGGCGAAGAACTGCTCGACGGCCACCTTGATGGCATTGCATTCGAGTTCGGCCTTGCGCTTCTTCGCGGATTTCTGGGCGGCGCCGACGGAGGGAATGAGGATGGCGGCGAGGATGGCGATGACGGCCACCACGACGAGCAGCTCGACGAGGGTGAAGCCAGCGGCGCGGGAAGGGGTGGCTGGATTGCGTTGCATGGTCGGATCTCCTGTTTTGCCGGTCACCAGGTCTGGATGTCGTCCTTCGTGTCCCATTCGCCGTCGGGGCCGGCGGAGCGGACGCCGACCTTGGCGCGGAACTCGACATCGTCGAGTTCGACGACGTCGTCGAAGTTCATGTCGAAGAACAGTTCGTAGGGATTCTTCCAGGGGTCGAGGAGGCCCTTGGTCTTGTCATCGTTGTAGGTTTCGAGGGTCTTGGCGTCCATGTCGAGGAAGCGGATGGCGTGGGAGTTGACGACGGGGAGGTCGGTCTCCTTGAGGTCGTCGGAGAGAATCAGGATGTCGATGACCTCGTAGTTGTCCTCGGCGTACTTGGCATCGTCCTGGCCGTGCTTGGTCCCCTTAGGGACGGGCATTCGGTTGTATTCGGCGAAATAGCGCTGGCAGGCGCCCTGGAGGTCCTTGCACATCTGCATGGCGCGGGCCTTGGTGGCGGTGCGGAGGGCGCCGTTGAGGGCCGGCACGATGACGGCCGCCAGAAGCCCGATGATGCCGATGACCACCAGCAGCTCGATCAGGGTGAACCCCTGCCGCCGCGAAGCCCGTTCTGTCCTGTCCATGCCCGTCTCCTTGCGCTCGATGGATGCCTGTCCGGGGAGGCACACGCCTCGACCGACTGAAAGGTACACCATCCGGGGAAAAGTTGGAAGACAAATTCGGACAAAGGGGAACAAAAGGGCGCATCTCCGCTTTGTGCAAAGGGGGGCCGGGAAGAAAGAAAAACTCCGATTGATCCGATTCTTGCTCCGCTACCGCGGAGGAATGCTGCGAAGTCAGTCCGATACTTGCTTGGCCACGGATGGACACTCCGATTTGTCCGATTGTCCGCCGCAGCCCCGCCGCCAGTGGGGCGCGCAAGGAATGGCGCAGCCCCATCGGACCAATCGGAGTCTCCATCCGCGCTCCAAGGAAGATTCCCGGACAGCTTCCATATCCTCCGCGGTAGCGGAGGCCCCATCGGAAAAATCGGAGTTTTCTTTTTTCCGGTGTGTACAAAGCGGAGATGCGCCCGGCTCCGTCCGGGCCGAGCCCAAGGGGGGGGAGACAAGGACGATTCGGGCACGCGCCTTGCGAACGGCCGCGACGGAGCGCGGCCCTCCCGGGCGGGGCAACGGGGGAGGGCAAGCCGTCAGCGGACGGGCTGGATGGCGAAGTGGGCAGGGGAGGCGGGCGGATTGGGGATGGTGAAGGTGTCATCCTCGTTCTGGCCTTCGCGGGAGAAGTCGAGGTGAGGCCAGTTCGTCACCGAAATCAAGAGGTTCGTGGTACCGAGGACATTGAACTCGGTGAGGCGCTCGCGGGAGTCGTTGCCGGTGGTGTGGATGATGAACGAGCCGTCGTCCGCAAACTCGAAGCCGGTGATTTCGATGACTTCGGTGACGGGGAAGTAGTGGGTGAAGGGGTGCTGTTTGGCTTCATCGAGGGTTTCATAGGCAACGGAGGTGGTGCCGTCTTCGGTGCCGAGGAAAGTGTCGGCGTAGTCGGGGGCGGAAGCCTCGATGACGTATTCCATGGTGTCGCGACGGTGGTAGCGGGGGGCGGTCTCGTAAGGCTGGAAATCATCGAAGGCGAAATAGGCATGCCCGGTCGCCGGATCGTCATTGCCGGGGAAGTCGTTCTCTTTTGCGATGGTCTGCCAAGCGCCGGAGCCCTGGCGGCGGTGGTGGAGAGTGCCGCGAAGGGAGCTGTAGGTCGGAAAATCGCTGTTCGTGTAGGCGTAGAAGACGCGGACGGAATCGAAGATGCTGGCTTCGCCGGGATTGAACAGGGTGAAGGCACCCTGCTGGCGGGTGGTCACCGCGAGCGTCGGGTCGTGCCAGATGGGCATGAATTCGGTGGTGATGCTACCGTCGAGAGTCTGGTCCGCATTGATGGTGCCGGGCGTGAAGCCGAGTTTTGTCCAGGAGAAGTCGGAATACAAGGCTCCAGTGCCGTGGAGGGAGATGGCGTTGGTGTCCGTTGCAAGGCCCTGGGTCTGGGAGATGTGCTCGGAGGATTCGGCGTAAGCACCGTAGGAAATGGACTGCATGACACCGCCGTACTGGTTGACGAGACGGATGACGCCGGCTTCGTCGTGGATGTGGCTGTGGATGTCGCCTCCCCATCCGCCCCCGTCTCCCCAATCGCCCCAATCGTCATTGTCCCAGTCATCCCAATCCCAGTCGTCGGCGTTGTCGATGGGGTCGAGAACCGTGAGGGTGCCGTCCCGGTTGGGGAAGGCGGTATCATTCTTGTCCGCGAGGAGCCAGAAGCCGTAGCCGGAGCCATCATCGGAGAGGATGGTGTGGTTGGTAATCGTGTAGCTGGCGTAGATGACCTGGTTGGAATTGGCGGCGATGTCGGAGGCAAGGGCGTAGGCGAGCTGGATTTTCCAGTTCTTGAGGTCGGTTCCGGCTTTCCCGCAGATTTCGATGAACTCGTGGTCTTCGTACCAGTTGTCGATGTCCTTGAGTTCGGCGTAGGAGAACTCGTTAATCCAGACCTCGCCAGCCTTGACGGCGGAGACGGTGACGGTGGTGGCCAGGGTGGAGAGGTTGGTGACGGCGTAGCCGGGGTTGCCGGGGACGACGCCGACGCCGCCGTACCAGACGGTGGCGTAGCTGATGATGGATTCGCCGCCGTTGCGGCCGGGCTGGGTATCGCTGGCCCAGTCGCCGGCGCCTTCGTCGGTCATGGGCAGGGCGGTGAATCGTCCGGACTTGGTGTACTTGACGAAGCCGGTGACGGAGAGGATGTCGGCGCCGTTGCGCGGGTAGGCGGTCGCGGTCAGGCGGAAGGATTCCTTGACGGCGGGATAGGCGGGGTCGAGCGTGGAGGAGAAGGAGACGGACGGGACGGGCGCGAAATCGTTGACGCCGATGTCGTCGATGAAGAAGCGCTTGCCGGAGGTGGTCTGGGAGATGCGGACGTAGTGCCAGGCGGAGTTGGTCGGGAACCAGTAGCCGTAGGATTGCCATTCGTCGGTCCCGGCGAGGGAGGCGGTGATGGTGGTCCAAGACTTGTTGTCGGAGGAGACTTCGACCTTGAAGCGGGCCTTGTCGTCGCCGCTGCTGACGCCCATGCGGTACATGAAGGAGAGGGAGCCGACGGTGTCGATGTACGGACTGGTGATGATTCCGTTGCGGACGAGGCCGGAGTTGCCGGACCAGGCGTTGTCGGAGTTGTTGATGGCGGTGTCGGTGATGGTCCAGCCCTTGTAGGGATAGGAGAGATAGGAGGTGCTCGGGGAAAAGTCGTCGAAGTTGACTTCGCGGGAGGTGGAAGGCATACCGACGGAGATGTTGTCGAGGATGGCGTCTGCTGTGCCCCCGGCGCACGTGAACCTGGCGCAGCCGTTGGAGGGGACGTACACCCACGCGGAGAGGTTGGTGGTGGTTCCTTTGCCGCCGGCGGGGTACTCGAAGGTCTGGACCTCGTCCCACGTGGCGCCGCCGTCGCCCGAGGTGGAGAGGGTCACCTGGACGCTGTCGGTGGTGGCGGGGCGGCAGAGGGTGAAGGTGATCTGCCCGACGCCGCCATCGAAGGTCGGGGTCTGGACGTAGCCGCTATCGACGGGGAGATTGCCCGCGAGGGTGCCGGAGACGCCGTTGGTTGCGACGCGGCCGTTCAGAATCCACTGGGCGACGGTATGGAGGCCGTCGGTCTTGTAGGCGGCATCAGTCCAGCCGGCGAAGTTCTCGGTGCGCTTGATGCGGTAGGCGCGGCCGACTTCGATGTCATCGAGCCGGACGCGGTTGGTGGTTCCGTCACTGACGTGGTGGAAGCGCACGACGGTGTGGGCGGTGTTTCCGGCGGAGCATTCGTAGCGGGTGAATTCGGTCTGGGAGAGCGGTATCGAGACGGTGGCCACCTGGGTCCAGGAGGTGGAATACTCGTCGGGGGCGGTCTCGATGGCGAGCTGGAGGGCGGAGCCGTTGGTGGCGCCCTGGGCGCGGGCGAGGAAGGAGATGTCGCCGATGCCGCCTTCGAGGGCCGGGGTGGAGAGGGCGGCGCCGGTGTCGAGGAGGAGGCTGTAACCGCTGGGAAGGTAGCCGGCGTCGGGATCGGTGAAAGCGTGGGTGCCGAGATTGCCGAAATCACCGTTGTCGAGGACGGTCCACTCGGAGAGGTCGAAGGCCGACGTGACGGGAGAGGTGTTGCCGTTGGTGACGGTGCTGTTGCGGACGAGGGTGTGGTCGGTCGCCATGCGACTCCAGAGAGAGCCTGAGGCGTTGGCGGACACCTGTCCGACGCGGTCCACGACGCGGCCGGAGGCGGTACCCTTGCGAAGGACGATCACATCGTCGCCGTTGAAGGTCAGGGCGTTGTTGGTGGTGCAGTAGTTGGCGGCCTTGAGGGCCTTGTCCGGGGGGTAGTTGGTCGCATCAAAGCGGCGGGTGATGCGCCAGCAACGTCCGGCGTAGAAGGTGCCGTTCGTGAGGGGGATGGTGACGGTGGGCGTGCTGGAACCGTTGTCGTACTGCTGGAGGTAGTAATGGTCGTTCTTGAAGTTGATGTTGGACGCGGTGCCGTTGTACAGCTCGATGGCCTTGGTGTTGCCGACGCTTTCGATGTACTTGGAAATCACCACGCCGCCCACCACCTTTTCACCCGCGTTCAGGATGGTCTTGCCGGAATCCACCGACCAGTCGGGGGAGAGCGGGCCGAAATCGTCGTGCTTGCCCCAAGCGTCGAAATTCTGCGTGCGGCTGGCGGCGATGCCGGCGAAGGCGTCGTCGATAAGCACCGTTTCGCCAACCTGCGCGCCGTCGTACTTGAAGAGGACGTGGGCGGTGACGTTGCTGCCGGGGACGGTTGTATCCAGTGCGACCGTCTGCCAGGCTGGGGAGAGGTTCAGGACTTCAGTGGATTCCTCAGAGAGGAAGGTGTCCCTGGAGTCCTTCCACTCGATGATGATGCGCACCGTGTCGCCGTGCCAGGCGCTCCCGCCGCAGCGGAAGGCGGCCGAGACGCGGAAGGGCAGGCCTTCCTTGCCCTTGAGGGTCACGTTCTGGTCGATGTTGCCGAGGTTGTCCCAGTCTTCGTAGAGGCGGTTGAGAAGGGCGCTGTTCGTGCCGGAATGCGCGTCGTAGACGGAGGAAGGGGCGGAGCCCGCGTGGTAGAGCCCCCAGCCGTCCGGGTTGCCGTTGCCGTCGAGTTTTTCGAAGGACGCGTTGTAGAACAGGTTCGAAAGGGCGCGTTTGCGGACCGTGTAGGAGCCGCTTTGCGGGTTGAAGCGGAAGGTGTAGTCGCCCGCGCCCGTGTTGAAGGTCGCGAAAGCCGCGCCGGCCTTCGAATCCGTCGCCGTGAGCGTTCCTTCGGCAGGAAGGGCTGTGATGGTCGTGCCCGCCGGAAAACCCCACCAGCGGCCGGGGACGCCGTTCGTGTCGCGGCCGACGAAGCGCAGGGTGAAGCTCGACCGATCCACCTGGAAGTCCCCCGACCACCAGTTGTCGCCGGCGTTCTCGAGGTTCTGGCCGGGCAAGTCGGTGCTGCAGGCGAAGGTCCCGTCCGCGCCCGCCGCCGCAAAGGTGAAGTTGGTGTCCACGGCGGTCTGGACGACCGAGAGCAGATTGCTGCGGAAATCCATCGTGAACGCGAACGTACCGCCCGCCGAATCCAGGACCGCCTCCGTCGTGCCGTAAAGCGCCACGGTCGCCGGCATCGAGGAGAGGGTCGCTCCCTGCGCCGAATGGGCGCCGAGGACCGTCCCGTCTGCCTGCACACGGATGGTCGCGCCGTAGGAGAGGTCCACGTTCGTCACCGTCCACACGCCGTTGCCAACCGATGTCATGGTCCCGGCCGGCAGAGCCCCGTCGTCATTGAAACTCCCAACCAGCTTGACCGAGGAATACGCCGGCACGTTGGTCGCCAGCACGCTGAACGTCTTGGTGTCCTCGAAGAACACGAAGCGGTACTTGCCCGCCGGAATCTTCAGTCGGATATTGTTCCCGCCCTGCGCCAACGGCCCCATGTCCTCCGTCGGCACGGTCGAGACATCCTGCGCGATGCCCCAGTTGACATTCCAGCTTTTGTTTGCCGCGAACTTGAATTCCCCGTTCTGCTTCACCTCGAGCACGCCCTGCCAGACGTAGTCCGAAACGAGTTGCAATTGGTGGGACGAGGCGTCCCATTCGACGGAATCGAAATTGCCCGGCACGCCGATGGCGGAGTAGTCGCTCTTGAATGCCAGGGCCGCGGCGGGCAAAGCCAAGGCCATGAGGAACGTAGCCGCCACGAGGCGGAGTTTCCGCGGGGTCTGGAAGCCGATTCGATTGTCCATGTGTACCACCTTGCGCTCTCCGGAGCGGCCGCTCGCCGACTCCACTTTCACTATACTCCGCGCCCGCGCGCGCGGCAAGTGTCCGTTTTCCCCGCCCGATGAGGGGCATCAGTCCTCGTCGGAGGCGGCGGGGTCCTTGAGTTCGATGCCGACGTCCTTCATCGTCAGGGTCATCAGCTGCTCGCGGGTGGGGTTTTCGATTTCGGAGACGCGCATGGCCTGGCGTTCGACGGTCTTCTCGAAGAGGTTGCGCACGTAGCGGCCGTTGCCGAACTTGCGGTCGCGGTCCTGGGTCCAGAGCTCCATCGCGGGGTCCAGCCAGCGTTCGACGTCCTCCGAGAGGACGTACTCGTTCTTGCGGGCGTTCGAGCGGAAGATTTCCGCGAGCTCTTCGGCGGAATAGTCGGGGAAATGGATGTAGCGGTTGAACCGGCTCTCCAGGCCGGGGTTGGAGTCGATGAATTTCTTCATCTCGTCGGGGTAGCCCGCCACGATGACCACCAGGCGGTCCCGGTCGTCCTCCATCCGCTTGAGGAGCGTGGCGATGCATTCGCCGCCGTAGCCCTGGTCGCCGCCGTCCGCGATGGAATACGCCTCGTCGATGAAGAGCACGCCGTCGAGCGCGAAGTCGATGACCTTCCCCGTCTTGATGGCCGTCTGGCCGACGTACTGGGCGATCAGCCCGCCGCGGTCCGTCTCCACGAGGTGCCCGTTCTTCACCACGCCGAGCGCCCGGTAGATCTTCGCCATGATGCGCGCGACCGTCGTCTTGCCCGTGCCCGGATTGCCCGTGAACACCATGTGGTAGGAGATCGGCGCGACCTTCAGCCCCGCCGCCTTGCGCTGCTGCGCCACGTGGATGAATTTCGCGAATTTCCCGACTTCCGCCTTCACTTCGCCGAGGCCGATCAGGTCGTCCAGCTCCGCCAGCGCGGCGTCCAGCGTCACGTCCGGGTCCGCCGGGACGTAGCGGACGCCCGGCGGCACTTCGCCCTCCCAGTGGGGCTTCGCCGCTGGGGCGGCGTTGCCTTCGGTCGATTCCGGCTTCGAGGCATCGGATGGGCCATCGGGGGCCGCCGGTTCCTCCGGTGTCTCCACGGCGGCAGGCGCCGGAGCCTCTTCCCCGTCCTCGTCTTCCAGCGGCAACGGGGCCAGGTAGGCGAGCGCGATCGCCAGGAGCACGAACCCCGGCCCCAGCAGCCGCCCGCCCCAGCCGCCCAGGCTCCGGTGCAGGACGCCCGACCGGTGGAGCAGCCAGCGGACGATGAGCGACGGTCCCCCCAGCAAGAGCATGTACGCAATGGCGCAGACGCCCCGGTCCGAGTCCAGCAGCACCACCAGCGCAATCAGCAGCACGATGTCCAGCAGACACCCCAGCCCCATGTCCACGGCCCAGTCGCCGCCATTCCGAACTTGATTGCCACCCTTGTCGTCCAAGGCCATTGCTCTGCTTCCTTTCGGCCCCCATCATCCCCGAAGCCCCTCTCCGTTTCAAGCCCAAGGAAGGGGGCGGACACGGGCGAAAGGAGGGGGGTGTCTTTCATGGGGGGAGGAATGGTGGAAAACCAGCGAAAACCGCCGGTTTTCCCGTAATTGCAAAAGTGAAAGCAAAAGGGGGGAAGGGAGGGCGGCAGGAGGGGCAGGAGCGGGGCGGTCAGTCGGCGGCAGGGGCGGCAGCGGCGGCAGCGGCGGCAGCCTTGGCGCGTTTGGCGGCGCGGCGTTCGAGGATGCGGACCTGGGTCCAGGAGTCGCCGCTGGCGACCTTGTCGGCGATGTTCTGCTTGAAGACGGCCAGGGCTTCGTCTTCGCGGCCCATGCGGAGGAGCTGGAATCCGAGTTCTTCGCGGTAGTAGGCGTGCCGGTGCTGGTAGGCGGCGGCGCGGCGGACGTGTTCCAGCGCGGTCTCGGGGTCTCCGGCGGCCTCCGCGGCGCGGGCGAAGGCGCTCTCCACGGACATGTCGCCGGGGTTCAGGCGTTCGGCCTCGGCGAGGGCTTCGAGGGCTTCCGCGGAGAGGGCGCGGCGACCGGCGGCCTGCGCCTCGGGGTCCGGCGCGCGGTACCACATGGCGCGGGTGGCCTGGAGGTCGCCGAGTCCAAGCCAGGGCTGCCAGTTGGAAGGCTGCCAGCGGATGGCGCGGCGGTAGCAGGTTTCGGCGGTGGCGTAGTCGAGGTCGATGGACGTGCGGGCGGCTTCGCCCTTGAGGGTCCACCAGTAGGAGAGTCCGCCGGCCAGCGAATACCAGAGTCCCGCGCCGCACAGCGCGATCGCGCCCGCCGACAGCACCGCCGCGGCGACGCGTCCCTTCACCGCGATGCCGCCGCCGCCGGTCCGCGCGGCGTGGCGGCCGAGGGCCAGTCCGCAGAGCAGGACGAGCACGTGGGGATTGGGGAAAACGTGGAAGTTGAAGTCGAACACCGAATGCAGGGCGGAGGCGGCAAGGGCCCCGGCGGCGGCGGTGGAGAGGAGCGCCACGTCGTCGTCGCGCGAACGGACGGCGCGCACGGCGAAGAGGATTCCGGCCCAGAGGCAGAGTCCGAAGACGAGCACCCCGCCGACGGCCCCGTACTCGACGAGGATCTGGAGGGGATCGTTGTGGAGCTGGTCGTAGGTGAGTTTCTGGTCGGTGTGGACGCGGTAGGGCGGGTAGGCCCAGAGGAAGGAGCCGCCGCCGAAGCCGGTCGCGGGCCGGTCGCGCAGCATCGCCGGGACGTCGGCCCACATCTTGCCGCGGATCCCGCCCGCCTTGATTGGGTCCTCGATCACGGCGCCGATGCGTTCGCGCACGGCCGGGAGGGCCTTCCAGGCGCCGAAGCCCAGCGCCGCGCCCGCCAGCGGAACCGCGACGAGCGCGATGGCGAGCCACTTCGCGCCGCCCTTGCGCCAGGCGGCGAGGACGGCGGCGGCGGCCACGCCGACGAGCATCCCGCCCCAGCCGCTGCGGGACTGGGACCAGTAGAGGACGGGCGCGGCGACGGCGAGATAGTAGACCGCCATCAGGCGCAGCGGGGCGCCGGCCGAACCCGAGAACAGCAGCAGGATGGCGAGCGGGAATCCCATCGCGAGGGCATTGGCGAGGTGGTTGGGACAGAGGTAGGTGCCGCTCGCGCGCAGGCCGTACTGGTCGGCGCGCTGCATCCACAGGACCGCGCGGGAGTGGTCGATGTGCTTGGAAATCGCGTAAAAACACTCCACCGACATCGCCAGCATCAGCAGGAACACGAAAAACTTCCACCGCTCCCCGCCGCCCGCGCCGCACTGGCACCAGGCCAGCGCCGCCATGCACAGGCAGAGCCACTTGAGCAGTTCCCAGCGGGCCTCGGCGGGGACGAAGGCGTGCGGACAGAGCGCCGCCAGGCCGGCCACCACCGCCGCGAAGCCGAACCACGGCCACGGGATGCGCCACACGAACCCTTCCCGCGGGAACAGCACCGGCCGCAGGAACACCATCGCGCAGCCCGCAAAGGCCAGGATCAACCCAATGGACCAACTCCACGTCCGCGTCGACGCCAGCAGGTACATGCCGCCGCTGACCGGCCAGAGCAGCAGGAGCATCGCCAGCGCGCTCCAGATGCGGCAGGGCCAGGAGGGACGTCGGAGGACGGCATCGTCGTAGAGGTCGGGGATGGGGCTGTTCATGCTTCCGGGAGGGGGTTCAAAGTGGGTTTTCGCCCGGATTTCACCCGTTGCCCCGGCAAAAGTCAACCCCTATTCCGGGGCCCCGGAGCGGCCATCGTCCATGGGGCACGGAGTGCCCGGAAACCGCTGGAAATGCCTTGTTTTCCTGCAATTCCATGCCGCCCTCCGGCTCCCTCCCCCACCCCCGGCTTGACGCGCCGCCCGATTTGGCGCATCCTCCCGCGCACTATGAACAAGAACATCAACATGGAAATCCTTGCATCCCTCTGCAAGCGGCGCGGCTTCATCTTCCAGTCCTCCGAACTCTACGGCGGCATCAACGGCTTCTGGGACTACGGCCCCCTCGGCTCCGAACTCAAGCGCAACATCAAGGACGCCTGGTGGAAGGCCATGGTGCGCTCCCGCGAGGACGTCGTCGGCCTCGACGCCACCATCATCATGCATCCCGCCATCTGGAAGGCGTCCGGCCACGCCGACGGCTTCGCCGACCCGATGGTCGACTGCAAGGACTGCCGCAAGCGCTTCCGCGCCGACCAGCTCTGCGAGGAGCAGGGCAAGCAGCTGATCAAGGACGGCTCCTCCTTCGCCCTCCCCGAAGGCACCGTGTGCCCCGCGTGCGGCTCGAAGAACCTGACCGCCCCGCGCTCCTTCAACCTCATGTTCAAGACCTACGTCGGCCCCGTCGAAGACGACTCCGCCGTCGCGTGGCTGCGTCCCGAGACCGCGCAGGCCATCTTCGCGCAGTTCAACAACATCTACGCGACCGCGCGCCAGAAAGTCCCCTTCGGCGTCGCCCAGACCGGCAAATCCTTCCGCAACGAAATCAACCCCCGCAACTACACCTTCCGCTCCCGCGAATTCGAGCAGATGGAGCTCGAATTCTTCATCCCGCCCGACGAAGCCGTCGAGCTGCTCTGCGGCCACGTCGCCACCCTGGCCGACAATCCCGACCTCTCCGGCGCCCCGCAGCCCGACTGGGGGTGGGAAGTCTGGCACCGCTACTGGGTCGAGCAGCGCCTCGCCTTCTACCGCGCCATCGGCCTGCCCGAGGCCGACCTGCACCTCTACTGGCAGACCGGCGACGAACTCGCCCACTACGCCCGCGCGTGCGTCGACATCGAATACGCCTTCCCCTTCGGCGTCCAGGAACTCGAAGGCATCGCCGCCCGCAGCGACTTCGACCTCACGCAGCACCAGAAGCACTCCGGCAAGTCCATGGAAGTCTTCGACGAAGCCCTCAAGAACGCCGCCAAGGCCAAGACCCCCGAAGAGATCGCCGCCTTCCGCGCCAAGACCGTCGCCGCCTGGACCGCCCGCGGCAAGACCGCCGAAGCCGCCGACGCCTTCCTCGACAAACTCCTCGAAGGCAAGTACGTCCCGCACGTCATCGAACCCTCCGCCGGCACCGACCGCCTCGCCCTCGCCCTCCTCTGCAACGCCTACGACGAGGAGAACCTCACCGACGCCAAGGGCAAGACCGACGTCCGCACCGTCCTGCGCTTCTCCCCCGCCATCGCCCCCATCAAGGCCGCCGTCTTCCCGCTCGTCAAGAACAAGCCCGAACTCTACGCCAAGGCCCGCGAAATCTTCGCCCGCCTCCAGCGCCGCTGGAACTGCTTCTGGGACGAAGCCGGGGCCATCGGCCGCCGCTACCGCCGCATGGACGAAGCCGGAACCCCCTGGTGCGTCACCGTCGACTTCCAGACCCTCGAAGACGGCACCGTCACCCTGCGCGAACGCGACTCCATGACCCAGGAACGCATCACCCTCGACGCCCTCGTCGCCAAACTCGACGAGCAGATCGGCTGATTACAAATCAGCAGGCCGCCCACCAACCCACCCACCGCACCCGGAGCCCCCCATGAGCGACATTCCCGACACCCCCGAAACCGAAGCCACCGCCGACCGTCCCGACCTCCACGTCATCCACGACGCCCCCGACCTCCACGGCGCCGGCAAACCCTGCCCCAAGTGCGGAGCCAAGGCCCCGGCCGACGCCATCCTCTGCATCCAGTGCGGCTACAACTTCAAGACCGGCAAAAAAGTCGGCGGCGGCCTCCCTCCCGAGACCAAGCGGCTGATCATCCTCGGCGCCGTCGCCGGCGTCATCCTGATCGGCGCCCTCGCCTGGCTCTTCTGGCCCTCCGAAGAAGAATTCGTCCCGCCCGCCAACATCCCCAGCGCGGAACAGATTGCCGCCGACCGGGCCGCCCGCGAACAGAAACTCGCCGCAGAAAAGGCTGCCAAGGAAAAAGCCGAGGCCGACAAGAAAGCCGCCGCCGAA
>LXOW01214858.1_pt1 | contig 29047 bp, 35 predicted proteins | sample 1368591 | NCBI WGS metagenome assembly LXOW01 (sample SAMN04884650, study PRJNA319009) | bovine gut metagenome | isolation source: Cow rumen | host: Bos taurus | place: Italy: Legnaro (PD) | collected 2014-07-09
TTTGGGGTGTGGGGTTGTTCCCCCCACCCTTTTTTATTCCCCAATCTCTATTATTACTCAATTCAAATGTCTTTGTTGTATTTTTTTTGTTGTCATTTAAATAATGATTATTTTTGTCACGGGTAAGTAATCGAGGTAAAAATCGGAATAGATATGGAAATAAAACAAAGGAAAAGAAGCAAAGATGCGGTCCTAAAATGGATGGCCAAGGACGAAGAAGCGGCATTCAAATACCATGTTGAGAACGCATGGAAAGGGGATAAAGCTACCATGGAAGGGATAGGTTTCCCTTTTACCGAAGGGAATGGGCTGTGGTGGACGGCAAAGGAGTCTTTCAAACTGTTCAAGAAATATGCCGAACAGGGATATGTCATTGCCCAGTGGGGTCTTGCATGTTTCTATTTAAAAGGCAAGTGCGTGAAGAAAGATATTAACGTAGCTGCTCAGTGGTTTGAAAGAGCCGCCGAACAAGGTGATGCAGAGTCCCAATTCCAGTTGGGTACCATCTATTTGGTTCATCCCGACCCCGAGAATCCAGAAGATTCTAATGCAAAAGCGGCCCAATGGTTCAAGAAAGCCGCCGAACAAGGTCATATGTTATCTCAATACCAATTGGGTTATTTGTATTTAATTGGCTGTGGCGTTCACCAGGACTTTAAAGAGACTTTCAAGTGGTATCTTGCGGCTGCCAAGCAAGGTTGTGTGGAAGTCATGTCAGTGTTGGGTGATTGGTACTACCTTGGTTGTATCGTGGAAGAAAATGACGAAGAGGCTTTTTGTTGGTATAAAAGAGCAGAGGAACACGGGAAATACTCTTCGGATTATGGTCTGGACCTTATGTATGAGAATGAGGATGTTCCGCCCGAGTATTATAAAAGAGAATTAAAACAATACAAAAAAGAGGCTGACACGAATTGGCATGCGTGTTATAGACTTGGTCTAATGTATCATTTTGGCTTGGGTGTGGAGCAAAGTGATGAAAAAGCGCTTAAATGGTATAAGAAAACCATTGCCCTTCATGATCTTCCTGATTACTCGATGGATGTGTTGGCAGATAAGTACTATTATGGGAATGGAATAAACCAAAGCTATGAAGAAGCCATCAAGTGGTATAAGAAAGCCGCAAACAAAGGTTGGCGATCTTCGAAGGAAAAGCTTATAGAACTATGGTATGAGGATGAAAATGCGAAACCAGACTTTAAGACTGCCTACAAATGGATTAAGGAATTTGCTAAGCAGGGCCGTCAGGAATACCAATACAAGTTGGGAGTTCTCTTTCTTGATGGTGATTATCTGAGAAAAAACCGCAAGAAAGCTGTTCTATGGTTAAAGGCATCTGCGAAACAAGGATATAAGCCTGCCCAGGACAAGCTTGACGAATTAGGTGAATGACATACCGCCTATCGAGATGGCGAACAAATCTATGAAGATAATGGAAAAATAGAATGCCGACCCGTTAAAGGTCGGCATTCTTTTATCCAGGCTTTTGCCAACGTGAATAGCGAAGGGACACTATGAGATGGTATGATAAAGGTAAATAAAAACTTTGTTCTTATGTTCATAAAAAAGTCTTTTCCGTAACCTCATGCCATCCAACTCCTTAATCTTCAATATGGAAAACCGTTAGTAACTTTTCCCAAATTTCTGTCCGCGGTATCAAATAATCTTCTATACTCGCCGTCAAATAACATTGTAATTGACAGCGGTATGAAACTAGCGTTCTTCATCTTCATCACTCTCTTGGTCGCAGGTGCCATGGCCGGCGTAATCAGTTTCTTCATCGACCTGCTACGTGAACTGTTCGCTGGTGCGGGCATTTACGGTATCATTACCATGGCCGGCATCCTGGTACTGATTGTTTCGTTAGTAAGCATCGCAAAGGGATAGGCCATGTCGCAGTTCTTGGAAGACATACTCTGCGGATTGCTGGGCTACGGCATGGGAAAGCGTAACCGCGAATTCACCCAGGAGGAGGTCGAAGGCTTGATAAGGTCCTTCCTTCGGGGTGTGCCCTTGGAGGCCGTCATAGAGTACTGGGCTGAGGCGAACGGCTACCGCACTGATTCACCCGTCATAGCGGGAAGGTTGCGCGACAAGGCTGACGACATGGAAAGGTGATCCAAATAACCTATATTATAAATAAAGGAAAACGAATCATGGAAAAGACTCAGACTAAGATGGTCAACAGCAAAAAGGAGCTCAGGGAGTTCGTGGACTTCCTCATGGACTGCTGGAACAACCAGTTGTATCTGGCTCCTGAGACGGAGGAGAAGCTGGAACACGGCATCAAGGGCCTGCTGATACCGGCTAGCGAGGCGGGAGACGAGGATGCCATACACTGCATGGCGATTCTTTATGACTCGGGAAAATGGAATATTCAACTGGACGAGGAGAAAGCCTTGTCATTCGCAAGGCTGCTTGCGGACAGGGGCAGGGCTGACTGGCAGGTCATCATGGGTTTCTTCTACTCGGAAGGCGGCCCTGTCAAGCGGAGTCCCAAGAAAGCATTCGAGTGGTTCATGAAGGCTGCCGAGCAGGGCGATGTGTGGGGCCAGTACCTCGTTGCCGACTGCTACGAATCCGGCAACGGCGTTAAGCAGAGCCACAAGAAGGCCTTCGAGTGGTACAAGAAAGCCGCAGATCAGGGCGACGAGGACGCGATGTATATGTTGGGATGGTACTACTGTCTGGGCCGTGGCGTGAAGAGGGACGACGAGGAGGGTTACAGATGGTTCGAGAAGACAGGGCACCATTCGACAGTGGAGGCGTTGAGGAAGGGCGAGAGGAACAGGGACTGTGACGGCTTTGAGCCATACCCGAGCAAACAGGAAGAGCTTGATTGGTAGTACCCCTGTTATTATCTCTCCAGACTTTTCTGATTACGGATTTTTTTTCATATATTTAAATAGAAAAATAATCAAAAAACAATATGGGAAGAACCAAACCAGCCATTCCGGCCGGCAACTTCTGGTTGCGGCCGTCCACAAACCAAAAGGGTGAGACCCCGGTCTATGTGCGCTACTATGTGCAGGGCAAGTACATCAAGAAGAGCACCAACGTGTTTGTCAACCCAGGCGACTGGGATAACAAGAAGCAGGAGGTGAAGAGCAAGAACAGGCAGGCGACGGTGCTCAATGCTAAACTGAACTCATTCAAACAGAAGATTGACGAGCAGCTTCTTGCTTTCAGGGGTACCATCACGTACAAGGTGGTGGATACGATATTGAACGGGACGGGTGATCCCAACGACCTAGAGGGTACGATTCAGTTCAAGAAATACGCCGACGAGCTTAACGACCTTTTGTACTCGCGCAACACCTACGGCTATTCGATGTACTACAACAACAGCTGCTATCTCAACCAGTTCGACAGGTTCGTCACCCAGGAACTAGACCGCCCCGGACTGCTATTGGCCGAGATAAGCATGGATGTCATCAATAAGTTCGTGGATTACAAGAGGAACCGCATAGGCAACAAGAGCATCGAGGGCATCAACCACAGCCTGACCCCCATCATAAGGACGGTGAAGTACGCCAGGGACAACGGATTGATAGACGTCGTGACCGCCAACTCCATCATCAACGACGGTTATCTGAACGTCAAGGACAGGTCCTACAACCCGGAAACCGCCAGTCAGAAGAAGATACACTACCTCACCCAAGACCAGCTGCGCCAGTTCATGGACTACAAGCCGCGCTCCAACTCTAAGGATCGTACTAGGGAGATTATGGACATCTTTCTGTTCGCCTACTATGCCTGCGGCTTGCGCGTTTCCGACATCGTGACGTTGGAGTGGTCGAACATCGACTTTAACAACAGGAAAATCGACAAAGTACAGGTCAAGACGAAGATCAAGGGTAAAGTCCCGCCGACGCTTCCCCAGCAGGCGATAGACATCCTTGAAAGGTGGAAGGCGAAGGGCAGGAACAAAAGGTTCGTGTTCGATCTGCTGCCCGAGGATTGGAAGTTCGGGGACGACAAGGCGTCTGGGCGCAAACTCAAGATGCGGATCAACTCAATTGACAACACCTTCAATGTTTCGTTGGGCGATATAGGGAAGAAGCTTGGGTTCAAGTTCCCCTTGACCATGCATGTCGCCAGGCACACCTTCTGCGTGACGGCATTGAACCATGGCGTCAGCCTTCATGTGGTGAGCCAGTTGATGGGTCACGCCAGCATAATTGCCACTGAGAAGACCTACGCCGAGTTCCTTGACGAGACCGTATCCAATGAAATGGTCAAGTTGGGGGATTGCTTCAACTAATAAAATAGCCCGGACCTTCATAGCCCGGGCTAAGTGTTTTATGTCCAAGTCTACACTCGTTTGTTATAACTGACCACGACCCTTCCCTTTGGGTATTGGGTGGTGGTCAAGAGATCGAAGACGCCTCTCCCATAAGGCTTGACCCTGATTGGTTCAAGTCTATGGTTGTAGAAAGTGTCGTCGTATTCATACACCTCTCTTTCGGTGTTCATGTCGTAATATTTAGTGAAAACTGGCAGTTCCAATGTTTTGCTGGCAAGTTTGTACCCTTCTTTCTCGAACAATAATCTGAAATGTTCGTCTTCGGGAACAAGTACGCAGTACAGATCCTCGAAACACTCTTCTATTCTATCGTGACCGAGATGGTCATAGTACTTTTCACCATAGGCATAGTATACCGTTTTAGCCTCGTACCGATGCAAAAGCTCTTCGCCAAACAGATCTTCATAAGTGTCACCGTCGGTCAATGCGCAATCAAGCTCGCAGTCTATGGCGTCAGCAACCATTTTCTCGTCGGGATTGAAGTCTTCATCTTCCCACATCTCTTCTGGGAAAAAGTCATCGTATCGACCGAAACTGCATTTGGTTTCCACTATGTCAACAGGTGTACCCATGTAATCGACAACGGCTTTGACATCGAATACTGCAAGTCCGAAATGATTGTGCATGGTGTTTGTCATGTTTTTTTCAGCGCTCATCACCTTTACGCTGAAATCGGTTGTTCTTACATTTTGTATTTTTAATAGAGTATTCATTTTTAGCAAATTATTATTCTATGAGATTATTTCTTGTATTAATTGTAAAGTTGGAGGGTGCGGCTTTTTATGGCCGCACCCTGAACCTTTTAGATAGGCCACTCTTCTTTGTTGACACTATTCTTATCGCTGATATAGAACATTTCATCCATTAAATAGGCGTCATCATTTGGCCTTTTAGATTCTGCCTCTTCAAAAGACAGCTTTGCAAGCGACTCTTTGTCATGATCATATATTAAAAAGAAAGAGTCGTCCGTTTGATAGAAAGCGCAGTACAGCCCTTCAAAGGCCATTGATATCCTGTCGTCCGGTCTCCATGAAGAAAAGTGTTTGTACCTGCTTGAAAGCGCTTTGTTCATATAATAACACAGCACTTGGTCCTTGAATTGTTTGTCAAGCAAAAAGCCACAGATGCACCCGTTTTCGTTGAGCTTGCAGGTCTGGCCCGTGATGTCGCAATAATAACATGCAACTGAGTCAACATGCTTGCCTTTGTAAAAAATGCCCATTTGGAAATAGCTTGTTGGGTAATCTAAGGCTGGGCTGTACCCCATGTCTGATGCATCATAGTCTAAGATGCTCATGGTAAAGTCGGATCTTTTTACAGAGTTGATTCCGATCCTCTGCATTTCCATTTCATTTTTGTTTGTGAAATCTTTTTGTAACATAGAATAAAAATTAAGTTATTAAATATGCCGCTGTGCGGCGTGAATTCTTCAAATTTCCAGCTGTCATTAACATATTCTCTTTTTTTGTCTTTAGAAAATGGTTCGCCCAAAAAATTTCGTTTTATTATTATATCGTGTGATTTGGAATTGATTAATTGAAAAACTGGATCGCAAGCGCCGCGTTTTCAGCCGTATGTTTAACCCCTGGGGTCTGATCCGGGCGACCGTCGATACTGCCGTCATAAGCTGGATCGGGGGAGGAAAGTCCCGTTGGAATCGTAAGCCTCTGATTTTAAGCAAATTATAATTCACTGATTGACATGTGTTTAGATAAAAGGTCAATTGATTGCTGCGATTTTAGCGGAAATCAGATGGTTTTTCTGGGTTTTTCGTGGTTTTTTCGGATTTTTCGACTGATTTCCAGTCGTTTTTTCTGTCGGATCCGATGTCGGAAGCCGAGCTCCGTGCGACAACGGATCCGAAATTTTTTGTGGAAAGTCCCGATGGAATATTTCACGTTTTTCCCGGGAAATCATTTGCAGATTCTTTTTTGAAAGGGGAGCATGAAACCTTGTGGGAGTGGGGCGCATACAAAAAAAACCGGCACCACCTGAGTGATGCCGGGAAATTATTATAACTGCAACACGCAATACGCGTGTCTATATGAAAAATAACGAGAGCTGAAAAGTGCTCTTTTTATTTATCAGGGTTGTCCTGAGACTTGTTTTGGGTCGAGAGCATAAACCTCAATGGGATCACGTAGCGCCTGTTGCACTCGTCGCAGCAGCGACCGCGGAACAGGTAGGGATTAGGGTTGTTGCCGTAGCCCTCCTTGACCTTCCTGCAGATGCAGCACTTGAATGTCGGTTTCTTCGGGTCCATCATGCTTCCTCCTTTCTGCTGCCTGCCGGTTCCAGCTCCATCTCCTTCTTTATTCTCATTACCGTGCTGATGCCCTTGCCAGTCAGCTTGGCCACGTCGCGCACCGGGTAGCCCTTGCGCAGGTAGATGACAATGTCCTTGTGCTCCTCCATCTTCCTTTCGTGGCTCTTGCGGTACCCCGCCTTGCGCCCGAGTTTGCCGCCGTTCTCCACATAGCGTTTCCTTCCCGTGGCCAGCCTGTAGGCGATGCTGCTTCTCTCAAGTTCGGCGCAGGTCCCCAACACGCTGATGAAGATGTTGAGGAAGGGGTTCTTGGTCCCGTCAGGCTGGAAGATGTTCAGGTTCTCCTTCTGGAAGTAAATGTTGATGCCGTTGTCCTTGCAGTACTTCACATTGGCCAGCACCTCGTCAACGTTACGGCCCAGACGGTCGAGTGCATTAATTAATAAGGTGTGGATCTTTTTGGCCCGACAGTACTCCAGGCATTCGCACAACGTGGGACGTTCCTCATTCTTCTTGGCGCCTGAGATGTGCTCGCTGAAAACCTTCTCTACATTGAGCCGGTTCCTGCCGGCGTAGTCCATGAGCTCGGCGATCTGCCTGTCGGTGTTCTGCCTGTCCGACTCCGAAGACACCCTGGCAAAGATAACCGCGCTCAAATAAGTCAAAGACTGATTCGGCAACGTTTCTTCTTGTGTATTCATACTCTTTCCAATATTATTTGAACACGTTTTGTTTTGAACACGTGTTCTTGTTGTTTCATAGCGAAGATAGCAGATTCCGGTTTCCGATTGGCGGAAACCGTGGAAAATAATTTCACTGTACTCCGCTGTTTCGACACAGCGCAAACACTGTGTCGCAGCGAAAAGTCCCAACGAAACTTTGCTTGGATCAATCACCGAGGAAGTTGCAAAACACTGATATCCATTCGGATCCGAACCGGATCTTCCAGAAAGGAAAAAAGTTGAAAATTCCACCGGGACTTTTTGGATGTATGTTTTATTGACTTTTATCAAAAGATTAGCCCCTGCACCCTCTCGACTTTGTTGTTGAAGGGTGTGGGGGCTTGTCATAAAGCGGGAATCCACGTTCTCGGATGCGGAAGGCGTCAGTCGGTGACCCGGATGTACCAGTCAAGGTCATCGCCCTTGTAATGCTCCATGCAGTACTCGTCGGCCTGCCTCCAGCATTCGTCATAGACCTGGGCCAGTCCGGGGTCCATCTCGTAGTATCGCCAGATGTTGTGGTTCAGCACCAGTGCCATCTCAGCCATTATGTGCGAGTGGTCCTTCCATTCGTTGAAGGCGCGGAAGAAGGTGTCCCTGACACCGGCCTTGCCGAAGGAGTCTGCGATGGCGAAGTCAGCAGCGAAGGTGGAGCAGCGCTCGTAGCCGGGCTGCAACTCTCCCATCAGGATTTCGAAGTTCCTTTCCGCCAGCGCGCCCGCGATGATTGGGTTCATGTTACGGTAGTCATTTACGTTTGCCATAGTGCTTGGTTTCCAATTACATGAGTTTTTTATGTTGTTTCCGTGAAGATAAGAGAAAAACGGATACCGTAAACGCCTCAGGCTGAAATATTTCCGATGAGATTTTTGGGCTGTAAAAGATTGATGACCAGCGGATCATTCATTTAATCGAAATGCATGCCGGGCGATATAATATTAAAATGAGTGGAAAATATTAAAAATAATAATAAAGAGTATATGACCAACGAAGAAACTATTCTGGCGCATCTCGACAATTTAATCAAGAAAGTCGGAGGCTTAAAGCTGGGTAAAAAAGAGGTGTACACGAATGAGGAAATGCTCAAGTTGCTGGATGTCTCGTCTGCGACATTAAAGAAGTGGCGCAACAACGGATACATCGGGTATTCACAGGTGGGATCCACCTATTATTATTCCGCCAAGGATCTTGAGGAGTTCCTAAATCACAACCACTATGAGGCCTATGCCTATGTGTAATTCAAAAATAATAATATGTAAGAATGGTAATTAATGCCTTTAAAAATCATTTTGCTCCTATGAAAAGACTATACGAAACTGACAAAGTAAAGAAGACTGATTTTACAGTAAAAATTTTAAGTGTTGAGAGCTCTGTGAACACTTTAACCAACCATTGTGAGAATGCCCTGTATGAGGTCAATGCCGACATCTATTACAAAGGCAACCGCATTGAGTCATTCTTTTGTTTATGCCCATTTGGCAAGTGTAAAAACAGCGAGCCAGACGAGAACGGCGAATTTTCAGGGTTCCTACCCGAATGGCAAGAGATGGAAGCCCAGCTCGATGCAAGGCTGAACCGCATCACGGCAGGCGGCATTACGCTTGACGAAATTTTTGGAGATCTGGTACTGGACCAGTACATTAGACGGGTCCTAAGGCGCTTCTATAATGAATTTGAAGACTGTATACCGGACAACAGATTGGCATGGACCTTTGAGAAGTTGCAATGCATGTTGTGTGTGGAAGATGACGAGTGTCATTTGATAATCGGCACCAGTTTGGATGATCTCAAGAAGCGTATGTTCAGCCCTATAACGGAAGAAGTCACATGTTTGAATAATGAAAAGATATTCAGTTCAGACAAGTTTTTTGTAAGCAATCATAGATACGACGACATATAAAAGCATCGTGTACGCAAATAGAACTGTTAGGGGGGGCGGCTTCCAAGGCCGCACCCCAACCTTAGCTTATATGGGAAAGACATACAGAATAGCCAGAATGTCGGCTAACAAGGTCAGATGGGAAGACAGCATTGATCTTCCTGTAGAGTGGGCGGAGCGGATCGCAAATAGCTGCGTGAAGAGAAAAGACGGATACGCGTTGGATGAGAATGTCCTGGCGGAGCTTCTTGACCTTCATGCCAGTGAAACGATAAGGTTCGCTTTGCTCGCTCTGCTGGTCGATGTGATCAAAGGGCATAAGATTGTCCTTTTCATCTAATCCAAAAAAACAAATAAAAAATGAAAAATAAACGAGAATGTTTTTCAAAAACTAACTTATTGAAAATGAATGAGAAAAGTGTAAGTAAAGATTCGGAATTTTTTCTGGTGAGGGATTTCAGAGATGTGATGAGGGAGGAGCTAGGGCTTCCCGAGAATATCTACATGGACCGGTACTTGAACCGCATGAGGGCTGGTGATCCGGACAACGTTGGTCCCGGTAGGAATACCAGACGTAAAAATCACCGCCCATGTAAATGAACGCTCCGATGGAATTCTACCTTTCGCCGTCATCACTATGGTTGAGACGGCTGAAGGATTATGTCAAGTTGAACTTGTACAAGGAACATTGCGTGCTCAGTGTCCACTGCAGGTTGTATTGGTACTTGAGGAGAATCGGGGGCGAGACGTTCGCCAGGCTCGTTTCATTGTTTCTGGTGTTTACCGGTTTCGATGACAAGATCACTGCGCTTAGTGTACCGGATATGGCCAAGTTTGCTGGCGTTTGCGAGAGGACGATAAAAAAGTGTATCGCGAAGTACCGCAACTTTGCGTTCCTGATACTCGCCGCCGACCACCTTGATTCGCTGCACCGGTTTCTGGATGGCAGGTCAAACTTCATTTCTTTCAACGCTTACGAGTTGCTGGAGCGTGCTTTCAATTGTTTTGACGGTGTCCCGGAAAAGTCCCGAGGAGATTTCTGGGTTAGGTTCAGTGTCGGATACGATGGTCTTGATATGGAGAATTACTTGGTTAAGTGTTTCAATAAAAATTCTCCTGTGTATATAAATAAGGTATATAATAATTCCTCCCCCTCCCCCTATACGGCATTTTATACGGGTGAAAATAATTCTTTACTAACTGATATACAATTAGATAACAGTGTTATTTTCAAACACTTCGACAACCCGATTTATGGGCCTGGTTTTGACGCGGAGAGCAGCGTTTATCCGGTTAACTGGCTTCGCCATCCCGACCGCAGAACGTATTTCAAGAAGGGCAGGTGGTATGGTGGCGCCATCCACTGTTCGAAGAAAGGGGACGAGAGGAAGAGTTACCTTGAACCCCTTGGCTTGACACATGAGCTGGATATGCACAACGCCATGTTTTACTTCATGCTCGCGCTGCTTCCCGACACAATTTCCGAAGCCGACAAGACGGCGTATTGTGGGCTGGTGAAATTGGGCAGGCTTTATGACGACGCTGTTGACATGCTGCCTGGCACATCAAGAGAGGAGGTCAAGGAAAAATTCCAGAGGTACCGTAACAGCAAGTGCGGGAACAAGAAGCGAATCAAGGATATTGACCTGTATTTTATGCAAAGGTTCCCTACGGTACGTGACTGGATGCTTGGCCAAAAGCAGATGCAGAACAGGTTGGCTTGGATTGAAACCGACTTCATGAGTCGGGTCTGCGAGAAACTTTCCGCCGGGAACATCCGCTACGAATGGCTTCATGACGCGGTGTACGTGTCGGAAAAGGACAGCCCTGCGGCGGGTGAAATCTGGGACTCGGTAAGGAGTGAGTTCGAGAGCGTGTTTATGAAGTAGCAGAAGACACCTATGATGTGATGTTGACAATGTCCCGATGGAGAATCCGGAACGATAGGCCGGATTTCCCTGGCGGTGCTATGCCAGCTTTTTCCCAAAAAAAATGCCTGGTTCATTTTCTGAATAATTTTCTTTTTCATCTATTTGATGCAGAATGAAATTGATTATTAAAATATTAAAAAATATTATAATATAATTATAATATTAAATTTCAAGTTTAACTAAATTTTTTATCATGGGTAATTTACAAAATCCGGTCTTGAAAGCGGCTCTCTCTTCGAATANNTCATTTCAGATGAAAAGACAACCTTGTCAATGCTTTGCCATTTGTGTTGGGTCAAAAACACAATCACCCCCAAAGAGGCTGACCAGCTGATGGAGCTGTTTTCCAAAAGAACCTCCATGTGTGGGATTGGAACAAAAAGAGTCAAGTACTTCTTGGACCGCAAGGTAAAGGAAGGTGATTTGGAGGCCGAACTCCTGTACACCGCGTTAAAGATGGAGGACAAACGCATATCCTCGCTGTTGTGCAGTTTCAAGTATCGTGGCAAAAACCTCTATGGGGTAAAAAGGCTTTTGGACGACCTTTTATTTATCATCGACATTTATAAGGTTGGAGACTACGGGTACCTTGATTTGTTGTACTCCGATTATAATATAACAGGGAGTGAATTGGCGAGGGGACTCTGCATAGATCTTCCCGGGGATGAACAGTTGGGGTATGCTGTTTCAGATTGGGATGATAACAAACCTTTCAAGGGTGTGCTGAGAAACACACACAAGACAAACCTTGCCAAACTTGAGGATGCCATCAACCGTCTTTACGGTGATCAAATAGTCGAGAAGTATGGTTCACCAGCAACTGCAATTGACGTCAAGCTCCCTAATGTTATCATCAAAAAGGCTGAGAGATCTGACGAAGTTTATGTTCTTGAACCCCAAGGCTGGTTCGTAGCTGCATGTCAAAGAAATCTTCAAAGGGGAATCTAGATATCAACTCCACTATAAGAGTGGCACCGGTATCCTGCCGGTGCCACTCTTATTTATAGTTTAAAGTATTATTCTGAGCTGTTATGTCCCGAAAAGAAGTTGGTGAAAAGATGGATTATTATGATGATAGATGAAATCAATGCTTTGTTTCCTTGAATGATTAAATAAAGAGATGGCGGCTTAGGCCGCCATCTCCTGTCTCTTGTGTTTAATGCGAATATGAAAAAGCGGTGTGAATTATCCTGTTTATCAAGCTAGTAGGATAAACAAAGAATGCAGTCAATTGGAGGAGGAACAACTAAAGAATGGATTCACCAACTTGCCATAGGCAATGCGGTGTGAGTTGGTTTTGATGATTTTTGTTACTGCTCTACGCCTAGCTTTACTGGCTAGGATGTGGGAGTAGTGGATAGTTCTGCCTTTGAAGTAGTATAGGGCAGATAAGGTGTTGTTAATGTAGAGTTTGTTTAACGCCACTCCCAATTCCTCTGCTTCGATTTGAAGGTCTTCGGTGGGTTTTTGTTTGATAATAAGTTTTTGGTAGAAGGCGTCGAAATGATTGTTAATGTTGAAGTGCATATTTTATTATTTTATTGGTTCGTTTTAAATATATGCACAAGAAAATTCTTCAGAAAATGAATCAAAAACTTTTTTGAAAGAAGTGACAATGACATGTTTATTATCACTCTTGTTACGGCTGGTTTCACCAGTTTTTGTGAACTTAAGGTAAACGATAGTAATGTTACTGCCTTTTGAATGAAAGAGCCACAGCGGAGCCAAAATAGCTTGCCGGATTCAGTTTTATCCAGTGCTAGAGCAAAGAGCATGTCACCTTGTAAGATTGTATGCTTCCTTTTGTATTCAATAATCTCAATGAAGTTCCACTCCGGCTCCTAGATGGTGAAGTCCAGGTAGGGGTCAACGTAGTCTCCAATGAAGACGTTGATGCAGTCCTCGTCAACGAGACGTTTCCAAGTGTCCTTTCCGTGAATGTCGCCGATGATGTTGTAGGTGGGCTTGGGTGGAGATGTTTGATAATGGTTGCGAAGATAGCGGAATTCTTATGACAGAGAGATATTGATACCTCCCTTCTCCCCAACAACATACATCGCGGATTTCAATACATCGTCTTTGTCGGTCAGATTATCGACATAAAGAGGTTTGCCCATAATGAAGTGCTTGCATAAAAACGTGTCGCCGACCTGCCATTTCGAGTTTTCCGTTTCGGTGATTTCAAATTTTTGATTTCCAAGGTATTTCAAGGTGCTTTTCCGATTGGGCTGCCAGGCGATTTGCAAGGTGTCGCCAATACTCAAATCATCTGCGTTGATTTCCTCGCCTTTGAAATCCCCCGATCCGCTGCCCTCCAAAAGATGCAGGTGCTCAAGGTAGGCGTTCCAGTTTTTATAACCCAAATATCTCGACAGGACATCCAGGGTGTAAAGTCGGATGAAGGATTCCTCGTTCGTCCTGTCATATCCGAACAGTCGTTTCAGGGTTTTGGCGTTGATGGCTGACTGCGGCAGTTTTGCCTTGATGTCCTGCTGTATCTGGTTGAAGTCGCTGGGTGACAAGGCTTTATCCTTCATACCAGCGGCTTCTTTTATGTCTTTGCGCAGATTGTCAAGTTCTTTTGTGTTTCTCGAAACGGAAGTGGTAGCCATACAACAAAATTAGTTTACAAAATTACAAAATTGTTCGGTTACAGCAAAAAATAAACTAATTTTGCAAAAACAAAATCACTATGGCAGAGGGTTTTACATCGGGTTCGTTCGGGGAGATGGCGGATGGCTTTGATAAGTTCCATGATTATCAGCGGATGCCATTCCAAGGGGCGGGCTATAGTGTGTTATATACGGTGCTGAGCGGGGAGCGTAAACTGTTTCTGAAAGCCTTGAACCAGGAGCAGGGAGCCTCGGCTGAGCATCTTGCGAGGTTGCGGCGTGAATACAGGATTTTGGAGCAACTATATGGCAACGAGCATGTTGTAAGATGTGTCGGCTGGCGTGAGGATGTCGAAGTAGGGCCTTGCATCGTCATGGAATACATTGATGGCGAGACGCTGACTGACTATCTGAAAACCAATCCCTCAAATAAAGAGAAGAAACGCATTCTCAATGAATTGCTTGACGCTCTGGCTTTTATCCACAAGCATCAAATTGTACACAACGACTTGAAGCCCGAGAACATTCTCGTTACCCGTAACGGGCACAATGTCAAATTGATAGATTTCGGTTACGCTGATGGCGATTCCAATATTGACAAAGCAACAGGCGGGACAAAAGCTTTTGCTTCTCCAGAGTTATCCCGTCAGGAAATAACAGATGTCACGAGTGACACTTATTCTTTGGGTTTCATTGTCAAGGCGTTGTTCCCCCATCGTTATGGTTCGGTTGTCCGCAAATGTCAGCACAAAGAAACCGAAAAAAGGTATCAGCGGGTTTCGGAAGTGGGCAAGGCTATTGGCTGGCGTGACCATGTGAAATGGTTGGCATTAGCGGCTTTGGTTGTCGCTGTGGCGGTATTGGTTTGGCCGCGCCAAGAGACAAAAACGGAACACGCCATACAGGTTGAAGCCCCGCCGCTGCTGAATTTGGATTCCATTCATCAGGTCTATCAGTCGTTGTATGACCAGTGCGAGGATGTCATAACGACTGGCTTAGCCGACAGCAGTTTGATATACATTGAATTTGCCAAGTTCCATCTCTACGATTTCTCCAATGGGATGAAGGCGAAATACCTTGAAATGATGCCTGAAGATGATGGTTTGCAGCGCATTTTTGTAAACGACTACACAACTGAATACGGAATCTTCTTAACCAGGCTTGAAAGTTTATGCGCTCCTCTGCCATCGTTTTATCAGGTGGTGATGGACGAAGCTCTTTTGCGTGATCTGGAGGCAGCGTATAAAGCAGGGCTTGACAAGCAGATGGAAACCCAACAGCGGCTGAACGAGATGTCCCGGCAGAAATTTCAAGAAAACTGATACTTTATTCTCTTCTAATAAGTAATAAGTACCGAAAAGTACCAACATTAGTATTGTGAAATCCTCTACTTTTGTAACTGGAAATGCAGTGTCGGTTTTTTTGGAGCAAAGTCTCATTTTTTTCATTGCGGAATGAAATAATGAGTATATTTGCAATCAGAAAATATCGGTAGCGATACCACCTGTCTGAAAGTGAGAATCTCGCAAATTTGAACGAAACAAGGCAGGACAGATGCGCTGCGTGCCCATAAAGCACGCACTGCTTTCCTTATCTTTGTTTCGGGCAATGCGAGAGCCTTCACTTCAAGATAGGATTGGGGTGCGGGCTTTTTTGTCTAATCCCCAACGCCAACTATGCAGCGGAAGTCGAAAAGCTGGGAGAGAGTAGGCATAATAAAAAGTTGCGCTCGTCACAAATAAGGGCATAAAGCAATGGCTTGGGATTCAAGATACTTTGAAGTCGGAGTGGCTAAGATTGTGAACGGTAATGTTCAACTTCTGCTGCCCCATGGTTATTATGAGACCGTTTATGTCGGCAATGCCGTGGCCGCCAGATGGCAAGGCGATTACTTGATTGTCGAATTGTCGAACGGACAGATTCGCAAGTATGACAGCAAGAGCAGTTATACGTATCTATCCAGATGATTAATACAGCGGATGTCGAAAAGCTGAGAAAGAGTAGACAATTTCAGTTTAGTTTTGCTCAATGTAAATGTAATAATGAGTACTGTTGCAGATGCCATAGAGATAGCTGTCAGTCAAGACGAAATTCCCCATTTTCCCAAAGAAGGGGTGAGTATTGGCTCGCTGAGTTCGCCAAAGGCAGTATTTCCAGCATTGATAGACCTGTTTGATACCAAAGGTACCTGTTTCCTCTATGGATGTGCCGAAAACAAAAGAGAGGCCAATAACTGTTTGGAGCGGATTGTTTGGAGAATAGCTTTGAGTTTACCAGTAGGTCTTTGCGAATTTCTTGTCTATAATGGTGGAAGTCCTGGAGAAAACTTTGTCTCATTAAACCGAATTCCAAAATTGTTCTTTAAATCTTCTCAGACTGTTTTATTTGATGCTGATTCAGAAGAATTTACAAAGAAACTCTCGGCCGTCTATCGTGAATTGGCCATAAGACAAAGCACCATAAAAGCATCGGATAAAAACGGTATTTCTGAAATGAACGAAAGCGAAGTGGCAGATGCGGGATTAAAATACGCATTTCTCTTTGTTTCGGATTTTCCCCATGTCACAGAAGAGCAAAGGAAGTTGATTTCAAAGATTGTGTCGGCAGGCTGCCATAATTTGGGCGTGTTTGTTTTCATCAGCTGGGACATGAACGCCAAATTGGATGATAAAATCGATTATCGATCCTTTTTAAATGAAATGACTTTGCTTTTCCCCAAGAACAACAGATACTTTTTCAAAAATAGCGGGCATGATGAACTATTGAACAAGTTCATGCTTTGTTTGGACGGGAAAGCTGTCAATAAAGAGGATTCGGATTCGTGGTTAAGCACAATCAATCAAAGAATTGAAAAGGCATCATCTGTCTCCTCCGACATCAGGGGTACAGCACTTACAGTGTCAACATTATGGAGTAAAACCAGCAAATTCGGTCTTGAAATACCAATAGGAAATGTCTCCTCTAAAGAGCTGATGAGCTTGGAATTATGCCCACCAAGAGATTCCACTATAGTACATGGCTTGATTGGTGGCACATCGGGATCTGGCAAATCCACGCTATTACATGATATTATAATAAACGGTGCATGGCTTTATTCTCCGGATGAATTGCAATTTATCTTGTTGGATTTCAAGAGCGTGGAGTTTGGCATTTATTCAGGTCTGCCCCATGTCAGGGTGATGTCAACCAAGTCGGATAGAGAATACGGATCTAATGTGTTAGCTTATATCACTAAAGAGATAGAATACAGAAAAAAACTATTCGGTAGAGCCAGCAGCATTGAGGAGTATAACGATGATAGTCATCGTGTGCCGCGCCTACTTGTGATTATTGATGAATTTCATAATCTGTTTGTCAATGAAGGTTCTTTAGGAGATTTACGAGACAGCAACATATCATCCCAAATCAACAAGGATTTCAACAAGATCTTGAAAGAAGGCAGAGCTTTTGGAGTACACCTTTTGTTGGCAACACAAGAAGCTAGTGGAATCCAATCGATTGATGCATACCTTCAGCAAATCAAGTTGAGGATTGCTTTGAAAATGGAGGTCAAAGGTAAGTTTTTGTCTTATGACAACCCAGCCCGTCCCGATCAATTGAAGCGAGGAGAAGGCATATATAACGATGACTTCGGCAAAGACGGTTTCAATCATCCTTTCCGTTTCACCTTCTATGGTCATGAAAACCAAACGCACAAACAAGTCATTGAGAAAGAGATGATTGAGCCGATGCGAAAGAAATCGGTTGAAGTTTATGGTACTTATTCGCCATGTGAAAAGTGTTTCTATCGGGGTGGTGGCGAATCCACCATTGATGACAATGCGGATGTAGTAACCCACATTGACGATGAAAAATGCGTAATCTATGTTGGATCTCCGGTGACCGTGAGGCGTGAAGATGTATTCTTTGAATTGTTGCGTAAGCGTGGCTCAAATATGTTGATTGTTGGTGCGAACTCTGATTACTTGGAATCACTAATTCGTTTGACATTCATCCAGATTATCAAACAAAGCAACCTTAAGAGTGTCTTTATCTTGTGCCAATCTTCAAATGATGATTTTGATATGATCGGCAATACCAATGGTCAAATGGAGTCATTCAAGGACAATGACGGTTTGGTGTCCGCTTTACAAAACTTAAACTCTCATTTAGAGGCAAGACAAAATGGTTTGGAATCTACATCGGATAGAATTGTTTTTGCCCTGCTTGGATTGAGGTTTTTTGATGTGATCGCCCAAAATACCGAAGTAAAAAACCGATTAGAGAATCTTATAATCAAAGGCTCTGCATTCGGTATCCATACGCTCCTTCATTCTGTTAGGTTTGCTGATTTTGAAAAAGCATTTAAACAGGACTTTACGGCGTTTGGAGCTGCCCCGTCCATTTCGCCTGATGACATGATGAGAGAGTTCGATATTAAAATAGAACTAAAAGGTGAGGATGGGTATAACTTGTTCTCCAATAGGAACAAATACACTTCACCACAAGAAGAATTCTTGGCGAACATCCAGACCAAAGATGGTGGAGAAATAACCAAATTCAGTGTATATCAACAATAAAAAACTATAAATCATGGCAAAACAGAATGTAGAACTGCAATTGATGGCTTTAGAAAATTTAAAGCGTGAGCTTGAAAACCTTGTAAAGGATATTGAAACAAGGGCAAACAATTATGTGGTCTGTGTCCAATCTTTGATGCAGGCAGATCTGGATGTCAATGTTGCGCAGAAATACAAAAGTCAGTATTGGGAACAAAACAATGTATTGATGGCTCAACTTCGTGAAAGAATCAAGAATTACGACATTCCATACATTGATAGTTGTATTATTGGTGCGCAGACTGCTTTAGCGAATTATAAAGGATAGAGATTTATGGGCGCTATGAAGGATTTTGATGAATGGATAAAAAGCATGGAAAATGTTGGTTCGGAAATGAATTCTTCCGATACCACGCCAACCTTTGATTTTTTATCTAATGATAATGAGGTTTCTTCTGATATGGCCACATTAACTATTTCGGTTGATGTGGATTGTAAATTGTATTGTGACGGTGATTTTTTGGACGAGCTTCGAGCTGACGAAGTGAAGAAAGTTCCCGTTTCAATTGACCAGCATATCATTACCATCGAATCAAAACGTTTTTGTGAGGTTAAGGTTAAACGTGTGGTTGATGCTAACGAGGCGGGCAAAAAGTATGTGCTTATGGTGGATGGTTTAAAAGAGAAGGAGAAGGATTTGTGTCAAAAACACGAGGAAGGATTACAGCGTCAACAACAAGAAGCATATAGAATTGCTGAGAAGAAAAAGTCAAACGAACTTTTAAAAAAGGCATTGGGTTATTATAATGATGGTAATTATGGTTCTGCGGTGTCGTGTTTCAAAGAAGCATTGCAATTAACCGATGATGTTGAGGCGCAGTTTAGACTTGGTCATTGCTATTATTTGGGAGAGGGAACTTCTAAAGATAATGCAGAGGCTTTTGAATGGTTCAAAAAAGCGGCGGAGCAAGGCCATTTAGAAGCACAGTATCGTCTCGGTGCTTGTTATTTTAAAGGTGAGGGTGTGGTTCGAGACTATGGTAAAGCCATGGAGTGGTATACAAAAGCGGCAGAGCAGGGACATCTTGATGCGCAATGTGAACTGGGAAAGATGATTTTGCGAGGTTATGGTGTGCCTAAAAATAGTGAAAAAGGAATGGAATGGTTGACAAAAGCTGCAGAGCAAGGGTCTGCACGGGCACAATGCGAACTCGGAGAGTGTTATTATTACGGAGAAGGCGTGATAGAAGATCGTGTCAAAGCTGTCGAATGGTACACAAAAGCTGCAGAGCAAGGGTATGTACGTGCACAGTTTGAACTCGGACAGATTTATGTCCATGGACTTGGTGTGGAGAAAGATGGTATCAAAGCTGTCGAATGGTACACAAAAGCAGCGGAGCAAGGGAGCTCTGGTGCTCAAGTGAACCTTGGTAATTTATACTATGATGGATACTCAGGTTTGGTCAAGCAGAATTACAAGGAAGCTGTGAAATGGTTTACCAAAGCCGCAGAACAAGGAGACAGTGTTGCACAAGAAATACTTGGTGATTGTTATTATTTTGGTACAGGTGTTGCTCAATCAAATTCAGTTGCGCTTGATTGGTATGAAAAAGCTGCAGACCAAGGGGATGAAGATGCTATATTTAGAATAAAAGAAATGGCTAATAAAGGAGATTCTAGGGCCACCTTTTTAATAGAGTGTATTTATAAAGAAGATTGATATCATGCTCCGCACTTATACCGCATCCAGAATCTCAGAAGGCAATGTCCTGTTTCCGCCGACCATCATCTTCGATAACGACGGCGTGACGGTGCGCTGCCCTTTCATTTTCAGTGGCCAATCGACATATATACCATATAATTGTATCTCGTCGGTGCATATCGAAACACCCATTATAGGTTTTTCCACCATCTCATTCTATGCTTTCGGAACACCAGTTTCCATTCATGGTTTCCTGAAATCGGAAGCCATTCAAATGCGACAAATTATTATTGCTCACCAACGATAAAAACATACGCCATGAAGCCTGCCGACACGGTTCTTGTTTATCAAAGCGAATTGGACTATCTCTCGCGGTGCATCCTTGACTATCCGCATATCGAGACAGGCGGACAGCTGTTCGGCTATTGGACTTCGGCGGGTGTTCCGGTGGTGCTGTATGCCATTGGTCCAGGCGAAAATGCCAATCATCAGCCCGCCTTCTTCAACCAAGACCTTGACTATCTTGAAACGGTGGGCGGCACCCTTGTTCATGAATTCGGACTACAGCATATCGGCGAATGGCATTCCCATCATCAGCTGGGTTTGGCACATCCCAGCGGTCACGATGCCAGTACGATATATGACAACATGCTTCGCCATCATTTGCGCTGGTTCCTGCTTTGTATCGGGAACTGCACCGAAACGACATCGACCATAAATGCCTTTAATTTCGTTGAGAGCACTCCCCGATACCAAGAATCCCAATGGGAAGTGTTGCCTATGGAAAGCCCTTTCCGAAGGTTGATTGACCGGCGCTTGAAAGGATTGCTGAGGCATCCTTACACCAAAACTCCTGTGCTGGTCGGGATGAAATACAAATCCACTGTTGTACATGGGGTTAAACAACAATACCCCGAAGGCTATTGGATGAACGACAAGAGCAATAACAGGGTGCTGAAGCAAATGCTTGATTTTGTTCAAGAACAGCATGAGGATATGGAGTGCAATGTTTCACTTGACGAAAACCACCTCGTTCATATCCTTGTGAAAGACGAAGAAGGAACGACTGCAACTGACATTTTATTCCCTATGGGATTTCCCAAACGTTGTCCTCAGATTATTTATGAAGTTGGGAACTTATGTGCGTCTGGATTGGGTTGGCAACCTGTTGAAAGAAATACAGAGCAATCATTTGTTGAATACTATAAACTACATGAGTTATGATGAAAAACAGTAGATATAAAGCCGAACAAGAAGTGTTGGAAGCCAAGCTGCCTTCCAACATCTATCGTTTTATGGATATGAACACGTCAAAGCCATATTTGGTGATGGCTGGCCGTACCAATAGCGGAAACATCTATACTTTGAGGATTGAGCTGGATGCGTTTCCTGAAAGTGTTCCCAAGGTGTTTGTTACCAAGATGCTGTATGATAAATCCGGACTCCCTTTGGATACGCCAAATGCGGCCATGCACGTGTTGCGAAGCGAGAACGGTTGTACCCAGATTTGCCATTACAGCAGCTCGTCGTGGACGAACAGGGTTTCCTTGTATAAGGTGTATATCAAATGCCGTCTGTGGCTTGAAATGTACGAGGCGCATCTGCGCACAGGTGAGCCTATCGATTATTATTTGAAACATCAAAGTTAATCCAAAAGCGTGATGCCATGAATGACAATGATTTGTTCGATTTGGTCTATAATGGACGAACGGGTGATTTCGAGTATTCTTGCGCTAAAGATAAGGGTGGGAGTGACAGTTTGACGGGTTCTTTGTTTCCAACACCTCCGCAGAGTTTGGAGGAATTGATAGGAGGTGTCGCAAATGAAATTGCAAGAAGATATAATGAAAAAAAGGAAGAGGCATTAGACGCTATTCGTTTCTACGAACGCATTGGTTTACATCTAACAAAAGAAGAAAAAATAGAACTATTTAAAGAAATAATAAACAGATAATAAATGTGTTATGAGCGAAGAGAAAACAAACAAAATCGCCAAAGTCGTAAAAGATACGCAAAGCGGAAACACCATTACGGACTTGGTTTTCAATCCCATGACCGGTGAATTTGAAGAGGCTCCCATGGGTATCACTCACGGTGCGGGTGAGGTGGTGACCGACATGACCAAGGACGGATTTGCATGATAGCCTATCTTTCACAAGAAGAATTGAATACCTTTGCCATTGGCGAGGTGGAAAACATATTAGGGTATGCCTACGAATGGGAAGGCGAAGGTGTGACGCATCTCCATACACGTCCATTGACACATGCTTTCGGCAAGGTTTCAAAGTGCCTGTTTTCAAAAACAGGTACTGATGAAGCCTTCTGTAATGATGGCCTTTGGCATGTCTTTGCCGGTGAGGGCGGCCCTAAGGTGTTCGTTAAGGCAGAAAAAGAATTCCAAAGTGTGGATTTCCAAATGATTCCTTCAAAAGAGAATCTGTATTCCCGAAACAAGGGTATCTTGGAGATTGGTGTTTTGGAGCATAAGCATGTGGCCATCATTGGGTTAGGCAGTTTCGGATCCCAGATTGCCATTGAGTTGGCCAAGGCTGGAGTGGGGGAATTCTCTTTGGTGGATTTTGACAGGGTGGAACTACACAATTTGGCTCGTCACACCTGCTTTGTCAAGGACTTGGGAAGGCTGAAAACAGATGCCATAGAGGAATCAGTTCTTGGGAAAAACCCATACGCCGTGATACACAAATACCCTTTAGACATCAGCAAAAACTACAAGGAACTTGAAGAGATTGTGAGCCATGCGGATTTGGTGATTTGTGCCACCGACAACAACCCGAGTCGCTTTGCCTTGTCACAGGCTTTGCTCGACTTCCAGAAAGTCAGCATTTTCGGCAGGGCTTTTACCCGGGCTGAGGGCGGCGATGTGTTTGTTTATCGTCCGAGGCAAGCTTGCTACAGCTGTATGGTGGGGAATATCGGAGTTGTTCAAGAGGAGATTACCGACGAAACTTCGGCAAGACAGAATGGCGTGATTCCAGCATACGTTTCGGCCCAGGATGCGAACGCAATGGTTCAGGTGGGACTCTCAACCGATATTGAGCCTATTTGTAATATGATGGTCAAGCTGGCCTTGGTGGAGTTGTCTAAAGGAGAGGCTTCGGGCATCTCGTGTTTGGAAGACGAGCTCGTTTACAATTACTACCTTTGGGCCAATAGACGGGAACGCAAGTTTGCCAATTGGCATATCCTGCCTGGAGCCGGCCCGATGCCGACCATCATGCGTTGGTATGGAGCCAATATCAGTAGGCGTGAAGGTTGTGCTGTTTGTTCTGAGGATGAAATTCTATTAGATACTGGTGAGGATTGGGAATGAATTACAATTCAAGGACAGGAGATTTTGAAGGTATTGGTGGCGGCGATAGTAACGGCCCTGGATGCTTCACTATTGCAGCCATCGTGTTTGGCGTAATTGCCATCTTTAGCTTGATTATGTCGTTGATCTCCTGATTTTGCATACAAAACGTATTGTAATTTGTCCTGAAAAGTACCGCTTTAGGTATTCTCTAATTTGTTATTTTTGCGGTGTAGAATGTGCCGCAAAAAATGGAAATGCCCAACCCCAACATCACCCCAGAAGGGAACTTCATCCTTACGTATTTTCCAAATACTGAACCGCATACGCCCTTGGAAGAAGCAATCCAATTCCTGTACGACAGTTATAACCATAAAGGAGAATTCACTATGCGGTCTCCCTTGGTGAAAGATCAGCTGACGGACAAGATCAATAATGTGTTGCTGCTCGCTTGTGAGGAAGGCAACCAGGATGCCATCCATTGGATGTTTGTCGCATACGCTAATGGATTGGGCGTGGAGCAGGACGAGGACAAGGCTTTGGATTATCTGAAGATTCTGGCGGAATACGGCTACCCTGACATGCAATGCGAATTGGGGAAGTGGTATGAAACCGTTGACTGGGGTACCCGTAAAGAGGAAATGAACCGTGAAGCGGTCAAATGGTTTGCGAAAGCGGCAGAACGGGGAAACGTTGAAGCGATGTACTATTTGGGTGAATGTTATCGTGACGGTTCCGGCGTGGACGAGGATCAAAAGAAAGCCGTTGAATGGTTCACGAAAGCGGCGGAGCAAGGCCATGAGGAAGCCAAGGCTGAATTAGAATTCTACAATAGGAGAGAAAGCGAGAAGGCATTTGAGGAAGATGGATTTTTACCTTATTCGATGGTCGGGTTACAAAATGAGGATGTGCCATTTTAACAACAGAATATCAATCAATTAAAAGGATAAACCACTGTGGAAGCAAACGAAGCAATAGACCAAAAAGCGAAAGCCAAACAACTTGTGAAACAAGGGTATCATCTGTGTCAGCGTGGAAATTACCCCGATGGAGCCAAATACTTTAAGGAAGCGGCTGCCTTGGGCGATTTGGAAGCGGTTTATGGTTTGGCCTTTTTGTACTATGAAGGCAAAGGCGTTGAGAAAGACCTTGCGGAAGCAACCAGATGTTTCGAGACCTTGGCAAATCAGGAGTGTAATTTTCGTGAAGTTTCCAAACTGCGGCTTGCCAAACTGGCCAACATCTCTTCGGGCGAAGGCATTGGGATTGTAGAGGCTATGGAAGATTTCAACACAGACTGTTGTGCCAAGCAGAGGAATTATCCCCGTTTGTGGAAACGAGCCCTCAATGGAGACTGGAGAGCGCAAAAGTGTATTGCGGACACGATTTACTCGAGTCTATGTTTCAGGCATCTTGATACCGATGGCGAAACCATGATGAGATATTATCTGAACTTAGCCGAGCATGACAATGTGGGCGCCCAAGAGAGCCTCTTTTTCATCTATAGGAGCGATCAAGTAGGTGTCGGACTTGGTAAGAAGAATTTGAGCGAGGCCGTCAAGTGGGGTATGAAAGCGGCCCAGAACGGCAGCGTGCATGTACAAGCTTTGCTTGCCAACGCTCTATTGGAAGGGAATTTTGAAAGTGAGCCTTTCGAACAAGACAGGGGAAGGGCAATTCTTTGGCTTAGAAATGCCGCAAGAAAAGGCTATGGGACAGCAAAGAAAAAACTTGCCGAGCTTGGCGAGTGAGTTATAATGATCTTCCTCCTCCATGAAGAATGCAAAGCGAAATACGATATAAATGTTGTTTGTAGATGTCGGTATTCATCTTCCTATAAGAAGACGAATATTCATGTTATCAGGTAACAACAAATTTGAATAGTTCGGATGAAAAAAATGATGCTAAATGTCTGAACTACCCTAGGTTAACTTATTTTTCATTTCGTGTAAAATTCCATAATTTAATGGAAAAATAACTGAACATAAATTTGAACATGGAGATTATAATTTATTGATTATCAATCAGCAATGTTAATCTTCAACGAGGACGAATACTAATTGCATAATATGCTGATTATCAATCAATTAAATTAGACCCTTGTGTAAACTAAGGGTCTTTTTTATTGCCAAAATCGATACTTTTTGATCTATTTTGAAGCAATAAGTTACCCAAAAGTTTGCCCAAATAATTCCTTTTTTTCAAAGAAGATTACCTTCCGATAATGATGTTTTATTAGAAAAGTAAAAAAAATGAGATTTCTACATGTTTTTCGAAAAAAACATCTTGAGATTATTACATAAATGCGTATTTTTGCATCCGAAACGAATAAACATTTTGAGGTATGGATGCTGAATTTCGCATAGTCTTCCCTAAAGAAGATACTCGTCTTCCTAGAAAAAGAAATCATCCTACTTTGAACATTAAGTGACACTTAAACAATTGAAACTGCCTAGGTTAACTTATTTCGCTCTTTGATTAAAATTCATCGAAATGAATGCAGTTATAAGCTACCCATTATTTAAACATGGCCTTTGTAACTTATTGGTTTTCCAGCTACTATCTCCAATCTTCGATGAGGACGAGTATTAAGGCAATTTTCCGCCTTATTCCCTAACAAAGAGGCATTTATAGACTTGGGCATCAGTTAGTTCTAATGCCCATTTTATTGGGGTTAGTTTAGACGTCTAACTATTTTGTATTTTTGCCGCTAATTCTAAAACAGGAAAACTCTAAAAGACGCGAGACCATGGGACGCGCTTTGATATAAGGAAGATATAATCAATGTTCAAGATCAAGACACCCCATTGGATGTCACAGATACCCCGACAAAAGAAAGCGGCAACAATTTCTGGAAGAACTTGCTCCGTACTGTCCTCGGCATCACCATTTCCATCATTCTCACCTTCGGCAGCAATGCCCTCATCCATTGGCATCGTAAGGCCAAAGACCGCAAGATGACCGCCATGATGGTGATAGGTAACATTGAGACCTTTGCCGAAAACTTAGAGCAAAGCGCCAATCGCATGAGATGGAACGACACCTTGGCGACCTACTTGCTTGTCATTCCAAAAGATTCGCTCGATCTATTCGACCAAGACCAGCTCTACTCTTGCATCAATAATGTGACAGCGTTCTATTCCTTGAGCCATGATAACTCGGCAGAGCATATTTTCTCCAATTCAATCGAGACATGGAAAAACATTGGCAACTTCGAGTTCATCGAAAATGTGGGGCAGTGCTTTGCCGACATCCAAAGCATACAATCGATATACGATGAGTTTTTCTCAACCACCGACCGCATCATGAACCGCATGATGCAGAACCCTGATGCCTACCAAGGCAACTCAATAGCCTCGAAGGTGTTACATGATGCGGAATATCGTGTTCATTTGATGCAAATCCATTCTCAGAGGGATTATTATCTCTATTTGGCGGCGTATCTCCGTTGGAAGAATGCCAAAAACATGGAGATGATGGATGTCACAGAAGAAGAGCTGAAGCACTTCCTTGAGGAGAGGAACAGAAAAGAAGCCTCCAGCCAGTCGGCACCAGACCAGAATTCGTTCCGCACTCCTGGTATCAATCCCGATGCGCTACCTGATTTCAAGGATTGGATAAATGGACAAAAATAATTAGTGCAATAAATATTTGATAGTCCATTTTTTTAGAAGGAAAGCCCCGTAATAGCTACGTGGCTTTTTTGATGTGTTTCGCTTATTTTTTAACTGCAACAACTGCAACAAACTGCAACAAAAAGCAACCATTCAATTTGTACACCAATACAAATCAAAGAGTTGTGTTCTTTTTTAAAAATTCATGAAAATCTCATTCAAATCATTCGTAAACCGCAATTTTGCTGTTGTATATTTGCCGCGCCAAATGATTCGACAAGCTCATCATGAGACGAAACCAAAACCAAAATGAACCCAAAATCCAAAATTTCCAACTCTAACATAACTCTAACATAACTCTAACTTTACGCTAACCCAGAAATGCCCTAAAACCGACCCAAAAATTGACCCAAAAATCCAAATTTCTAACTCCTATGTAAGTCCTACCTAAGTCCTACTTAAAGCCTACCCAAAATCAACCTCATTTTAACCTAAAAAACCAAAAACATCATGACAAAATTTAATGATACCAGAAATTTCTGTAAGACAGATGAATACATCCATAAATCCAAGCTCGCCAGCTAAGTCTGTTGCAGTTTGTTGCAGTTGTTGCAGTTAATTTCACAGCCGAAAACCAAAATGATCAGTATTTCTTCCCCACAAACCTAACCACCAATCCCAATACGACAAAGGACATCAAAAACGCCAGCCAAGCAGGCAGTCCGAGGGCCGAGGGGACGATGCCCAAAAACAAGGCCACTGCCCCGACGGTCAAGGCGTAGGGCATCTGGGTGCTGACATGCTGCAAGTGGTTGCAACCCGAAGCTAAGGAACTCATGATGGTGGTGTCGGAAATCGGAGAACAATGGTCGCCCATCACGGCACCCGCCATGACCGAGGCCACTACGTTGTAGAACAAGGGCATAGCCACCTCAACGCCCAAACCATGATCTTGGTACAACAGCCAAGATGCCGGTAGAATCATGGGGTAAAGGATGGCCATGGTACCCCATGAGGTGCCCGTCGAAAAACCGATTATGCCAGCCAAGACGAAGGTCAGGACAGGAACCAGCATCGGCGACAGCGACCACTTCAACAGCAATTGCGAGACAAACTCTGCTGTGTGCATATCCTTTGTAACCAAGGCGATGGACCAAGCCATCGTCAGTATCAAAACCGCGTTGAGCATCGACTTGAAACCTTCCACCATTTCCTCCATCACCTTCCCAAACTTGAGGTTACCACGCAACAATGTCATCACAATGGTCACCAACAGCGAGAGTAGCGAAGCCCAAAGCAAAGCCTTGTAGGAATTGGCTGCACCTATGGTCGCAGAAAGTTTGGAAAAGAAACCGATATGAGTATTTGACCAGACCTCTGCATCATAGCCCGTGAAAAACAAGCCTATGATGGTGCCGATAATCAGCACGAGCAAAGGAACCAAGGCATCGATGATATGAGCGGATTGAGGTGCGACGTCTCCCCCTTCCGTTGAAACAGCCTCCGCCATCCTCGCCTTGTGCTCTGCTTTCAGCATGGGGCCAAAGTCACGACCGGAGAGGATGATCATCAGCACAAAGCCAAGGGTCAGGAAGGGATAAAAGCTATAGCCCAAGGAATGGAAAAACACGGAATAGGCCGAGGTGTCAAGCCCAATGGTGTTGATGCCGTCTTGGATATAGCTCAGCTCGGCACCAATCCACGTGGTGACGAAAGCCACAGCCACAACAGGTGCCGAAGTGGAATCGACGATATAAGCTAACTTCTCGCGCGACACTTTCAGCTTGTCGGTGACAGGGCGCATCGTGTTGCCCACGACCAAGGTGTTGGAATAGTCGTCGAAGAAAACGCAGAGGTCCATTATGAAAGTCATCAGCTGTCCTGTACGAGGACTTTTCGCCCTGCGTGACAAGCGATTGACCACGCTTTGCATGCCACCATTCACAGTGATGATACGTACCATGCCGCCAATGAAAAGCGTAAAGACAATGATCAAGACGTGGTCGGAGTCGAACAAAGCCCCATAAATGTAGGTGTCGACCACGCGCAACACACCGCCACCCAATGCCGCCGCTGGACTTTGCCCAGCATACAAGGCCATGAGGAAGGTTCCTGTGAGGATGCCTATAAACAGCGAGGACAACACCTCTTTTATTAATAAGGCCAT
>LXOW01277498.1_pt1 | contig 29021 bp, 16 predicted proteins | sample 1368591 | NCBI WGS metagenome assembly LXOW01 (sample SAMN04884650, study PRJNA319009) | bovine gut metagenome | isolation source: Cow rumen | host: Bos taurus | place: Italy: Legnaro (PD) | collected 2014-07-09
GGTTATGGCCTGTTCCGATTTAGGCTATACGTTTGTCGGCTGGAGCGACCAACCGATTACCGGGTCGCAGAGTTGGGAACCTGACGTATTGTATACGGATGCCAGCGAAATGCCGTTGGTTTATGGTGATGTAACGTACTACGCCGTGTTCCGGTCGGATGTCTCTGTAGGCGGAGGTGGAACGATGGAGTACGTCACTTCATGCGAAAACAGCAATCCTGCAGGGGGGGATCCGACGGGAGCAACCAGCGGCACGCTTACGGGCGGACAAACATGGGAGATATCAGATGGCGGTACATTGTATATCGCAGGTGGCGGTTCGATTAACGGATTTTCTACACCGGATGAGGCACCATGGTATAATTACAGTAGTAGTATAACAACTCTTTACCTGAATGCAGACTTTTTCAGCATAGGTGACTACGTGTTCTATAGCCTGAATAGTCTGTCAATGATTCAATCGCCGTCAGCATACGTGCCAACACTGACCTCCACTTCGTTTAACACGAGTTCCATCGGCAAACAGATTACGTTGAGTATCCGTGGTAGCCTGAAGAGCCAATACGAGAGTGACCCATACTGGGGAATGATGAATGTGTATGCTTTTGATTCCGGCGGCGATGATCCTGTGGCGGGGGATCAATATACGGTCAACTGGTCGGTCAACGGCAGTATTGTGTACTCCACCGAGCAGTTGGAGGGTACGATGATTGTGGAATTGCCGGAAACACCTACAGCCTGCGATGCATACGGCTATACGTTTGTCGGCTGGAGCGATCAGCAGATTACCTCACCGCAGAGCTGGGCTCCTAATTTATATACGGACGCCAGCGAAATGCCGTTGGTTAATGGTGATGTAACATACTATGCTGTGTTCCGCTCGGAAACGGCTGGCGGCGGATCCTACGAGACGGTAGATGAACTGACGCTTGCAATGACGGGTGTGCCAAGCAGCTCAAACACCTATTCTGACTGGTCAAATGTCACGGTAAATTCAAGTGCAATGTATGCCGGTAATTCTGCTGGTGGGAACGATGCTATCCAGTTGCGTTCGTCGCAGAACAGTTCCGGTATAATAACCACAGCTTCTGCAGGTATGGTTACCAAGGTTTCCGTAGAGTGGAACTCCAAGACCTCAACCGGACAAACGCTGAATATATATGGTTCAACTACCCCGTTCACATCGGTATCCGACTTGTATAGCGGCAGTGCCACTTTGATAGGCACCTTAACGTATGACGGCGCAAGTATCTCGGAGTATCCTACTGGCGACTATCCGTATATCGGTCTGCGCTCGGCCAGCGGTGCACTATATTTAACAAGTATATCTATCGTATGGAGTACAGGCGGTGCAGGAGACGGAACCGTGTATGTCAATACCTGTGGCGCCAGTCAGAGTGACGCAGTCTCCGGACAGGTGACTCCCCATATCACATGGGCATTATCCAACGGCAAGCTGACCATCACCGGTAGCGGAGCGATGCCTGACTATCAGTCGATGTATGAGGTGCCGTGGTACGAGTACGCAAGCCAGATAACCGATGCCACGGTTGACGACGGTATAGTATATATTGGCAATTACACGTTTGCCGCTTGCAGCGAACTGATGAATGTGATGTTCCCCAGGTCGCTGGTGAGCATCGGCATGAATATCTTCACGCAAAGCCAGAATAATCATGCTATTGCATTGAACATGAATGCCTTCATTCCGCCATCAATAACCGAATCGACATTCGGTAATGTGGCTGGGGTGCTGTACATATACGTGTGGGAAAGCGTGCAAACGCTCTATGTGAACCGCTCCATTTGGGAGCATTTGATGGTGTTCACTAATCCTGATCCGTCAGGCACGACTATCGGAATCATGAATGACAATCTGGTGTGGTTCTTCGGCGGTCAGGAGATCCGATTCTTCGGCGAGGGTGTGATACCCGACTACACGGAAGCCGGTCAGCAGCCGTGGTGGGATTTTGCCGAAGGAACGCGCAATCTTTATGTGGAAGCCGAACTTACGCGGATAGGAACGTATGCTTTCTCCGGCTTCTCGAACATATTCACGATGGAACTTCCCTCCACCTTGCAGGAGATAGGCTCGTATGCGTTCGAGAACTGTACGAACATTGCGGAGATTGATATCAAGGGCGTGAACCAGGTCGTTACGGTCAATAGCCTGTCTTTCAACGGCGTGTCACCGTTAAGCAATATCGGCCTGTATGTGCCGGAGAGCATGGTGAGTGCGTATGCGTCTGACCCCGTATGGGGACAGATGGGGGTAGGTGCGTTGCCCGAAGATAATCCTACCGGCGGAATAACCGGCACGGTCGGTGAACTGACATGGACGCTCATAGATGGCGAACTGATCATTGACGGCATAGGCGAAATACCGGACTTTAGTGATGACGAGGGCTTGCCCTGGACTCCGTACAACCAGCAGATCTTCACTATCAAGTTGAACGGTGACATCTCGTCCATCGGCACGTATGCCTTTGCGGGGTTGACCAATCTGAATGTTCTGAATGCTTCGTCTGCACTCCAGTATATCGCCGCATACGCATTCAACAACTGCCAGGCCCTGACAACCATCAACCTGCCTGTGAACGAGGTGGTGGCTGCCGACGGGGATGCGTTCAACGGATGTCTGACGTCGAACATCACGCTATACGTTCCCGAACATCTGTTGAGTGAGTTCAGCGGTACCGAAGTGTGGGGTAGCATGAATGTCGTTAGTAGCGGTGATTCCGGTGGTGACGGCAAGCTCCTCGACAGCGGCGAATGCGGTCCGGATGTCTTCTGGGAACTCTACGAGAGCGGCAAACTGATTATCAAGGGCAACAGCTATATATACGGTTACACCTATTACGCCGATATCCCCTGGTACATCTATCGTTCGCAAATCACTACCGTCGAAGTTCAGGAGGGAGTGCAAAGCCTGACCAAAGCCTCCTTCATCGATTGCAACCAGCTGAGCAGCATCAGCCTTCCGGCCTCACTATGCTGCATTGACGACTCCACCTTCTACAACTGCGTGGCACTGCGCACCATTGTTTGCACTCGCGAGAATCCTCCGTCGGTAAACGGAATGTATCCTTTTGGAGATTTGACCCTGTCGGAAATCACACTCTACGTTCCGGAAGGCAGCGGCATATATTACGAATATGCTGATTATTGGAAGCAGATGCAGATAGAAGAGCGAGGAAGCAGTACAAGTCAATTGGAGTCGTATCAGTTGGAATATATCTTTGTTAACTCCATCGGAATCAGTGGCTTCAATCCGAACATCTACAACTATGATGTTACTCTTCCTGCAGGTTCAGGAACGCCGCAATTGTCATATATGAGTGGGAATAATAGTCAAGAAATAGAGGTTGAACAGCCTACTTCGCCCAATAGTACGGGATATATTCATGTGTCGGTTGACGGTGTGCGCATGGCTACATATACCATCAATTTCATATGCGAGAGCAATCAGGTCACCATTGCGTTAACCGATGACTGGCGCTTCATCATGCTTCAGTGTGGCTCAATACCCGGGGATTGGAGTTACGAGGATATAACCACGAGCGGTAGTGTGACATGGGCTTACTACGATGGCGAGAAACGCGCCTCAGGACAGTCCGGTTGGACAACCGAAAGTATTATAATGAATTACTACAAGAATTGGGGACACATCGTTCGTGCACAAAACGGAACAGCTACAGTGACCTTCAAGGTGAAGGCGGATGCCAACTCGTCGTCCGCACCCCTGCAGTTGCACCAGTATCCTTCAGCTCTCACGCAGAACGCCAACTGGAACCTGACAGGTAACCCCTATAACGCCGGTTATAACATCAGAGGCTTGAAAGCCGCAGGAATAACAGCACCGATACATATCTGGAACGGAACAGGCTACACCACCTATGACCCCGAATATGACGATTACACCCTTCAGCCGTTTGAGGCGTTCTTCATCCAGTTGCCCGACGATGCGCCCGAAACGATTTATCTCTCGCCGGAGTATATTGTAAGTGATAGTACGGGTGGTAATACCGGCGGTAGTGATTTGGTGGATGCTTATGGCACGCTACCCGGCTATTTCTCTGTCGGTGAAGGACAGCAGATACAGTTCTCGCGCGGTAACCTCCAATACCAACCCTCAACCCAAACATGGCAGTTCGCTGAGAACCAATATGATTATGTTGGTGAGGACAATACTCATACCTCTGCATCCTATGATGGATGGCTTGATTTATTTGGATGGGGGACGGGAGACAAACCGCTATCCACCAGTACCTCATTTGTTGATTGGGGAAATAATAGGATAGAAAATGGTGGTAATCAAGAAGGTCTGTGGCGCACTCTGACAAACGATGAATGGGCTTATTTGTTTCAGTCACGTACGAATGCAACTAAGCTTTATGGAACAGGTTACGTGAATGGTGTTCCTGGAGTAATTGTTCTTCCTGATGATTGGAATGAAGCTGTAAGTCCGTCCTTTGTTTCTGGTACTTCTGGTGGAACGACCTACAATAGTAGCAATACGTATTCAGATGATGGGTGGAAAGCAATGGAAATAGCAGGTGCTATCTTTCTTCCTGCAGCTGGATATCGTGTCAATTCGACTGTAAGTGATGCTGGGCAGTGTGGCTATTATTGGTCAACGCGTGGCTCGTCATCTGTTGCATATGGTCCCTACTTTGGCTATCAACAATTTGAACCGCAATATAGTAGTGTTCCCTCTCGCGCTCGTTCTGTTCGCCTTGTGCGCCCCTAATTATTTAATATAATTCTAATTTCTATGGCAGATAAAATTCGACCTTACGAGGATAACGAGGGTAAAGCATTACCTTATCCCTTGCTGATCAACACCATGCTATGGCTCGTTGGCGGCGCACAGACGCTCCGCTTGAAGATGCACAGCCGCCATCCGCGCCACTCGGCGGAAATAACCCTGCGTAAAATCCTTACCTTGGCCAAAGACACGGAATACGGTCGTGAGCATCACTTCGACACAATCCTGCATGCCACCTCCACCAAGGACTTCTTCCTGCTGTACCAGAACTTCGTGCCGGTGAACGAGAGTTTCGAGACGCTGCGCCCGTATATCGACCGTCATAAGAACGGCGAGACGGATATCCTCTTCCCGGGCAAGCCCGACATGTACGCCACTACCTCCGGTACGACCAGCGAACCCAAATGGGTGCCCATGACGCACAAGTATCTCAAGGATGTGTATGGCAAGATGTCGCATGTCTGGACGTGGAACTTCGTCAAGCACCGCAGCCGCATCTTCGGCGGACATATCTTCCCGATTGTAGGCAAAGAGGTCGAGGGCTATGCGCCGGACGGCACCTTGTTCGGCAGCGTGAGCGGTGTGCTGGTGCGCGATATACCGCCTATCATCAAGAAGCACTACGTGGCTCCGGCAGCTGTGATGTCCATACCCGACTACGGCGCACGCAACTACGCGCTGATGCGTCTGGCACTCCAGCACCGCGACGTAACGCTCTGGGCGACCGCCAACCCGTCCACCATTCTGGAGCTGATGCGCACCGTAGATGAGCATGCCGAGGAACTGATTATGGATATAGCACATGGTACAATCTCCGAAAAGTTCGATATCCCTGACGATATACGCGAGACACTCAAACCGTATGTGTTCACCAAGCCGGAACGTGCGCAGGAACTCAAGACACTCCTGCAGCAGAACGGACGTCTGCTGCCCAAGGACTACTGGCCGTGGCTGCAGTACCTGTCCACTTGGAAATGCGGCAACACGAAGATATACATGGACAAGTACATGGATGCCTTCAACTGGGACAAGACCTACTATCAGGAGCTGGGCTATATCGCTACCGAGTGCCGCTTCGGTTTCTCGCTCGACGATACCAACGAGAGCGTGCTTTTCCCGCACTTCCATTACTACGAGTTCGTGGCGGAAGAGGAACTGGACAAACCCAACAAGCACTTCCTGCAGATCGACGAACTGGAACTCGGCAAACGCTATTGCGCGTACGTGACTACCTATTCCGGTCTGTACCGCTACAATATGAACGACCTGGTTGAAGTAGGCGGATATTACCGCAAGACGCCTACCGTGCACATGATCAGCAAGGTTAACGGTATAGTCTCAATGACAGGCGAGAAACTCTATGAACCACAGTTCATACAAGCTGTCCACGAGGCGGAGAAGGAAACGAAGATCAAGACGAAGTTCTTCGTTGGCTTTGCGGATGTCGAGGAGAGCCTCTACCACTTCTACTTCGAGTTTGCCAACGAGGATATACGTCAGGAGCAGGCAGATGCGTTTGCCAAGGTGGTGGACGAGCATCTGCAGAAGATAAACATCGAGTATGAGGCCAAGCGCTCATCGTTCCGCCTGCACGAACCCAAGGCGCACCTCCTGCAATCCAATGCCTATGCCCGCTTCAAGACGGCCTGCCTGAATGACGGTTTCCGTGACGGACAGTTCAAGTTCAACCTGCTGATGCAGGACGAGATGCGACGCCGTAAGTTCGCGTTCATCGAGAGATTTGAAGAAGGCAAGCTTGGTCAGGCGATTATCGAAAAGGCCAACGAACTGGATGAGCGCGTCAAGCTGCGTCGTGCTGCACGTGCCCAGCGTCGTGGTGAACGTCAGCAACGGCGTGAGACGCGTCGAGAGAGCCGTAAGAAGAGTGACGCACCGGCTGAACCGGCCAAGCAACCGACAAAAGAGTAGTGTATGTTGACGCATATCACCGTACCTGCTGATATCACGGCGGTTGTGCTGGACTTGGACGGCACGATTTACCGTATGCCTCGTATGGGGTGGCACATGGTCCGCAAGAACAGGTATCATCTGCCGTCCCTGATTGCCGAACGCCGTTGGCGCAAAGCCCGGCGCAAAGCTTTGCTTGAGGGTAGTGCCATGCCGAAAAAGCCGGTTTCGGAAGAGTGGTACAGAAAGGTCTATCTGCCATCCATGGTGCAAATCATAGCAGAGCACTACAAACCCCAACCGTGGTTGCAGCCTCTGCTGGACGAATGCAGCCGACGGAAGATAAAGGTGATTGTCCTGTCTGACTACGAATCGGCACATGAGAAACTCCATGTTTTAGGTCTTACCCCAAAAGCATTTGATGCCGTCCTTTCCACAGGAGATTTAGGCACCATCAAGCCTGATCCGGACTTAGGCCGCATTCTGACACCGTATATTACAAACAATGCTGCCGTTAACTGGCAGCATGTTCTCATTATCGGTGACCGTGAGGATACCGACGGTCAGCTGGCTAAAGCCTTAGGCGCACAGTTCCTGCACGTATAGTTTACCCCTCAGGATGTTCGACCTTGGTGAGAAGGTTGATAGCACCGGAAACCGTCTTGACGTTCTGTATGGTTATGTACCGTTTGTGCGGAACAGTCTTCAGTTCTTCCTCCGTCAATCCCTTTGTGCGTACAGGCTCGTCGTGGAACTTGCAGCGCTCCGGACGACTGAGTGCATACTGAATTAGGCGCGCGAACGCCTCACTCTGATAATAAGCGTCGTTGTTCTGTGGCAGATACAGCGCCACACGCTCACCTTTCAGCAGGATCTTGTCAATACCTAAACGGCAACATATCCACCGCAAGCGTACCACATTCAGCAGTTCCTTGGCTTGCTCGGGCAGAGGACCGAAGCGGTCTATCAGACGCTTCTCATAGGCGAGCAGTTCCTGTTCGTCGCGCAGAGAGTCAAGTTCGCGGTACAGGGTAATACGCTCACTGATATTCTCTATATACTCAGGCGGGAAGTTCACCTGCAGGTCACACTCAAACTGTGCGTCATTTACCCAGTGATGACCGTTAGCCATTGGGTGTTGACCGTTAGCATTCTCTGCTTCCTCTGAGATGAGTCCTTCTTCCTCCTTCAGTTCTTCCACCGCCTCGTTCAATATGCGCTGGTAGGTCTCATAACCGAGGTCGGCAATAAATCCCGACTGCTCGGCGCCCAACATGTTGCCTGCACCGCGGATATCCAGATCCTGCATCGCCAGGTGGAAGCCCGATCCCAGTTCGGCAAACGTGGTGATGGCGTCTATGCGCCGTCGTGCATCGGGCGTGAGCAGTTCACGTTCGGGTGTAATCAGGTAGCAGTACGCCTTGCGGTTGCTGCGCCCGACGCGTCCGCGTAGTTGGTGCAGGTCAGCCAGTCCGTAGTGCTGTGCCGAGAAGATGAACATGGTGTTCACGTTCGGAATGTCTATACCGCTCTCAATAATTGTGGTGGATACCAGTATGTCGTAGTCGTAGTTGATGAAGTCCTCCAATCGCTGTGCCACTTCTTCCGCAGGCATCTGGCCGTGGGCAATCACAATACGTGCTTCGGGACACAGGCGGTGAATGCGGTGCTCGATACGCTCCAGCATGTCTATCCGGTTGTTGACCACAAACACCTGTCCGTTTCGTGACATCTCGATGTCAATAGCCTCCTTGATGATGTCTTCATCGTCCAGTGTGATGTTCTCCGTTATAACCGGATAGCGGTTCGGTGGCGGAGTTGTCATCACGCTCAGGTCGCGTGCACCCAATAGCGAGAACTGCAGTGTACGCGGTATAGGTGTAGCCGTCAGCGTCAGTACGTCTATGTTCGTCCGAAGGCTCTTCAACCGCTCTTTGACCGCTACGCCGAACTTCTGTTCCTCGTCGATGATAAGCAGTCCCAGATCATGCCACTTGACGGTCTTGCCGATGAGCTTGTGCGTGCCGATGAGTATGTCTATCTTGCCTTCCTCCAGTTGCTCCAGTATCTGTTTGACCTCTTTGGGCGTCTTGGCGCGACTCAGATACTCTACTTTGACGGGGAAATTCTGGAACCGCTCTTTGAATGTCGTATAGTGTTGCAGGGCAAGCACCGTGGTCGGTACGAGCACTGCCACCTGCTTGCCGTCGGTGGCCACTTTGAAGGCCGCACGCATGGCTATCTCCGTCTTGCCGAAACCTACATCACCGCATATTAGGCGGTCCATTGGCATCGGACTTTCCAGATCGTGCTTGACGTCCAGCGTGGCCTTGGCCTGGTCTGGTGTGTCCTCGTAGATGAACGATGCCTCCAGTTCATGCTGCATATAGCCGTCAGGCGTGTAGGCGAAGCCCGGTTGCTGCTTGCGTGTGGCGTACAGACGGATGAGATCGCGTGCTATCTCTTTGACTTTGTCTTTCGTGCGTTCCTTCAGCCGCTCCCATGCGCCCGAACCGATACGTGAAACTGTGGGCGCCGTACCTTCCTTGCCCTTGTACTTGCTGATGCGGTGCAGGTTGTGGATGCTTACGAATATGGTGTCACCGTCGCGGTAGATAAGCTTGATCATCTCCTGTGGCTTGCCGTTAACGCCGGTGATTACCAGTCCGCCGAACTTACCGATGCCATGATCAGAGTGCACCACGTAGTCACCTATCTGTAGCTGGTTCAGTTCTTTCAGGGTGATCAGTGCCTTGCCTCGCCGTGCGTTGTCTGATGTCAGCGTCACGCGGTGGTAACGCTCGAATATCTGATGGTCAGTGTAGCAGGCAATCTTACGCGTATGGTCAATCCAGCCGCTGTGCAAGGCGTGGTCAACCGGTGTGAACAACTCCCGCTTGGCATCCTGTATATCCGACAGCGTTTCGTCATTTCCCGAAGGAATAGCCGCCATAATGGCTGACAGGCGGTCGGTCTGTTTTTTGTGGTCGGATAGAATGAAGATAGTATAGCCGAGCGACAACTTCTCAGTTACGTCCTGCATCAGTATCTCGAACTGCTTGTGGAACAGCGGCTGGGGCAGGGTGTCAAAGGCTATGCGTGTATAACTGTCATACGAACTCTTGGTGCCAATCTCTATCGTGTCATTCCACGGCGTGACAGCGTCATTCAGTGTGGCTTGCAACGGCGTGAGGTGTATATTGTTGCCGATGTACAGGGTACGCTCCGGCAGATAGGACGCAAGGCTTACCATCTCCTCTGTTTCCTGCATGCGAACCACGGCTATCTCGTTCACGCGTTTATCGGACAACTGCGTCTCGATGTCAAACGTGCGGATACTGTCTATCTCATCGCCGAAGAAATCCAGACGGAAAGGATTGTCGGACGCATAACTGTATATATCCACTATGCCGCCGCGGATGGCGAACTGTCCGGGTTCATATACAAAGTCCACACGCAAGAATCCCAGATCCAGCAGCCGTTGGGTCAGTGAGGCGATGGTCACCTCCTCGCCCGTATGGAGGCTCAGACTGCTCTGCCGTAATACATCCGGTGCCGAGCACTGTTCGCTCAGCGCCTCAGGGTAGGTGACGATGGCTATCGGCAGTCCGGCCTGTACCAGAGCGTTAAGCGTCTGGGTGCGCTGGATGGCCATCGACTCGTCGATGGTGGTTTGGCGTCTGCGATGGGAGTGAGGGAAGAAGAGTAGGGAGCCTTCCGCCTCATCGGCGTCAAGCGTACGCATGTCGGCATAGAGGTACTGCGCCTCGTCGGCATTGTCGCATACAATCATATGCACCCGATGCGAGGTGTCCTGTCCGCGCAGTGCGGACAGCACAACGGAACGCATGCTTGCATGCAGACCTGTTAGCAGCAAGTGACCTGTGGAGCGTTGTTGCAGCTGCCTGCTGATGGCGGCTATCTCACTGTTGCCGTCAATCAGAAGTTGCCGGAGTGCATCTATTGTCATGGCTTGCCGGGAATCTCAATCTTCATCGACTGCTTGCCTATATTGTTCTCAAAGATGAGCCAATATACGCCCTTGGGCATGCTGAACCGTTGCGTGCCGGTAAGCAGCTGGTCGATAAACGACGAACCGTCAGGTGTTATCACACGCATGGTGGTGGGCTGCGATATATGGTGCATCACCAGGGCGTTAGGTTCTATGTGCATGCCTAATTTCAGGTTCACTATACCCAGATCCAGATCGCCGTCTGACGATTTTGTGGGATTCCAGCCGTCTGTGCCACGGGTGTATATATAGGGCGAAACGGTGAAGTTGTTGAACACGGGATCGTCCGGTATATAGGCCAACGCAGGGTCTTTGCTCATCGTAGCCAGTGCAAGGTCGAACTTAGTGTCATGGAACACCACCTCGCCGTAGTGGTCCTTGGGCTTGACCAGACTGCACGGCTCGGCATACTCCTCGCTAACCATCTGTGTTGATGGTTCGGCCGAGCGGATGAAGCACTGGTAGAACAGGAATCCTCTCAGACCCACCTGTGTGCGTGCAGCAGCTATATATGCAGGTTGGTTGGTCGGGAATAGTTCGATGTCCGAGCGATAGCAGGTCAATGTCATTCCGCCGGTGATGAAGTTGTTGCAGCCCATGATGTGGCAGTCTTGCATAAACAGGCGGCAGCCGGCGTCTCCGTACAAGGTGTTGTCCACACCTATCAGGCGGCAGCCGATGAGTTGTATGTGGTCGGCCATTCCGGCTATAGCCAAAGCGGCAGCCGGACGATGGTATTTGGGGGCTTGTACCTCAGTAGACAGTTCGGCGGTGGGACGTACCGGTGTCTCTTTGTAGTGAGGCACAATTTTGTCATGCGCCTCCAGACGTGTGATATACCGGTTGAACGCATTCTCGATAATCAGGTTCTTCATGGTCACTTTCTCGGCAGAGATGACCACTGTGGCATTGAAGTAGAATTCACGGCCGCCGGTGTTGTTGACCGCTACGGTTTTGTTCTCCTTATTTACGCGTAGCGCGCGCGGGGAATGAGTGTAGTTCTCGGTCATGGAGTAATAGTCGTACTCACCGCCGTAATATCCGGTGATACGCACCGCCTGCGGATGGATGTCCAGACCGCCGTTACTGATGCTTACTGACGGGATAGCGGCACTGTTCACCAGAGAAATGTTGGGCTGATGAATGCGTAGCATCTCGTCGTATTGTCCGGGGTCAATGGCGATGGTCACATGCTGGTCTGCGTGGCGCTTCATACGGTCTATCGCCCGAAGAGCCTGACGGATGGTCGTATACTGGCGGTATGCACCTACACGCAGGGTGTCGGTGTAGAACAGCGAGTCGTTGGCACTCAGCTCGCGACGGAAATCCAGACGTTTGGTCACGGAATCCCTCTGGACATTCAGTATTGATGTGCGCTGCTGACGGAAGCTGTCCAAGCCTAATACCGCTATCGAGTATGTGCCGGTTCGCAAGGCTATATCGTCTGTGCCGCTGAACGTATATACGTACCCTTCCTCTTTGGTGTTGGTGAACTGCAGTGTGGCATTGCTCAGGTCAACCTGCGACTGAATGGTTACAGGATATACCGGACGCTTGGTGAACACCAGCTGGTTGAGGTTCGTGATGGCGGCTATGGTGTCCATCACGTAGTCGTTCACGCCGTGCGGACGTACCTTGTACTGGTTGTTAGGCTCGGTGTAGATGGTATAGCGGTTGCCGTGCAGTTCATAGAAGGCGTGGAAGGTCGTGGGATACTTAGGCGTTAGGATAAGAGTGAGTTTCTGCAACTCGCTTTCCGGCAAACCGATAATCTTGCCGCGGAACTCGTTGAGCTCTATTTCACGTGTCTTGATGCGATAGTTCTGTCCGGAGTGCTGGAAATTGATGGAGTCAACGGTCGTCAGCATCATGGTCGGGTCACCTTTCAGGGTCATGCCGTAGATGTATCCTAAGGGCAGAAGCATGTTCTGCTCACCGTAGTTCAGTATATGCGTGGCGCCGTTCTCGCGGTTGGTGACGGCCATGGTGCAGTTCTTGGGCAGTGTGCCGCTGAAATACAGGTCGCCCCATTCGGCTGGGTAACGGATGATACGTGCCAAAGTCAGTTTGTCGTCCATACACGCCAGACGGTAAAGTCCCGGACGGGGTATGGAGAACCATATGACCTCGGCTCCCTCACCGCTGATCTTGCGCGTCTGCGAGAACGTCTTGTCTTCCGACATAAGCCGGTAGGTGGCAGGCACGCCGGTGGAGGCGACGGCATACTCGATGATGTCACCTTCGTAGAAATACTGCTCGACATATACTTCGGGGTCAGCCTTCACGTCCGACAGCAGGTAACCTGTGAATGTCGCACCCAGTTTCTTGTCATGCAGCTCCGCCTCGTCAAAGCGTGACAGCTTGGTGTTGGAGGTGCGCAAGCGGTGTGACTTGCCGCCGTGACCGTTGAACGACAGGTTGACGTTCTTCGTTCCGAGGAAGTCGGATATATACGTGTTGCGTGCGCCGGGAATAGCAGCGGGCATCCAGCCGTTTATCTCACCGGATGTCAGCATGTTCTCGTATTTTGTACGGTCAAAGCTAACTGCACCGAAGTCCCAGATCTGAGGGCGTTGGTGTGCCGGAGTTGCACCGGACATGTTGCCGGTGAACAGCAGGATAGTTATAAATGTCAGTATAATGTTACGCATAATTTTTGTATATTGCATGGATTGTCGTATGTCATTTATTGTTCTTGTGTTCGTGGATGCTCATCTCGCACCGTTTGCAGTCAAACTGCACATCCACTATGGTTCCGTTGCTCAGCCTCAGGTAGCGCGGTTCGCTGTCCGGAGCGAGTCGGGTAGGCTGCTTGCGGCAGTGTCCTGTCTCATGCAGGATGCAGTAGCGGCAGGTCATCAACGGTTCGTTGTCGCTGCGGTAGTCAGGAATGACTGTCTCATCGACTGTCACACGTGCTGCCTCATGACGTTTGTGCGAGGCTGCCTGTTCCTCAACTGCGGCTGCCACTATCTCGCGGCGCCATGCATTGAGCATGCCCATCGGAATGAAGTATGCCTCTTCCGGCACACGTACTTCGTAGGCTATGTAGTCGCTGTCACCCAGCTTGGCCAATTGGTTGCGCTGCGTCTGCCTGGCTTGTTCGCCTTGTGTGGCAGGCGTATGCGGATAGGCAAAGGTGCGGCTCACCTGCCATGAGGAACTCTGTCCTTGTGTTGCACTCCTCATCTGCAGACAGAAACCGTCATCCGTCGTGCTCATCTCTATCGCTACCGGAATGCGCCGCTCGGCTTGTAACTGCTTCAGAAACGCTGTATCCGTGTTCCTGTACAGCATTGTCCCGGCAGGGATGTTCACTGCTCGGAATGTATTGACGGTTACCGCTGTGCCCGACAGAGGTGTCACGCTGTTCACAGGAAAACCCTGGTCACCGTAGCATAACCCGTCGCCGTTATGCAGTGTCACGCCGGGCAGCAGTTGTACGTGCAGCGAACGGTCACGGCCGGAAGTGACGATGCCTATCTTTTCGCCGGTGGACTTGGGCGTGTCCCAGTTGGCAAGCTCACTCGTCCTGCCGTGCAGGAAGTACGGCGAGTCGCCGCGGTGGAACGTCTTTTCCGGATTAGGCTCGAACGCATGTTTCAGGTCCTGACGCTCGCCGGTATTGCTTAGTGCATCCAGTTTCTGTCTGTAGAATGCAACAATGTTTGTCACGTAGTCTGCATCTTTCAACCGTCCTTCTATCTTCAGCGTGCTTACGCCTGCCTCCTGCAACTCCTGCAGGTATGCTGCACGGTTCATATCCTTGAGTGACAGCACGTATCGCTGGTGCATCGGTCTGCCTTGTGCGTCACGCAGTTCGCGTCCTTGGCTGTCCAGCACATCGTAGGCCATGCGGCACATCTGTGCACATGCTCCGCGGTTCGCACTGCGGCCCATCAACCGTTCGGACATATAGCACTTGCCCGAGTAGCAGACGCAAACTGCTCCGTGTACGAACACCTCCAGTTCAATCGGCTGCTCTGGATTGTCGGCTATCGTAGCCTGACGTATGGCACGTATCTCGTCTATGGTCAGTTCGCGCGCCAGTACAGCCCGGCGGAACCCCATGCGCTGTAGTTGTACCACCTGTTCCGCTGTGCGGTTGTCGCACTGTGTGGATGCGTGCAGACGGATAGGAGGCAGGTCCTCGCGTAGCAGGCGCAGGTCCTGTATAATCAGTGCATCCGCACCGGCCTCGTACAGTTGCCATGCCATGGCTGCTGCGTCCCTGCGCTCATTGTCATCCATCAGGGTGTTGACGGTCACCAGCACCTTCACGCCGAAACGGTGTGCGTACGTGGCGAGTGCGGTAATTTCTTCTATGCTGTTACCGGCTGCCTGACGTGCACCGAAGCGTGGCGCACCTATATAGACGGCATCCGCGCCGGCCATAATGGCGGCTCGTGCTACTTCTATATTCTTGGCGGGTGCAAGTAACTCCATCTCTTTTGCGGTCTTTGGCTTTTGGCCTTCTTATTGTTGTTTCATCTTTAACTAATGGCCAACGGCTAACTCCCGCGCAGCGCTCTCGCCCACGCATACATCACTATCCCTGCTGTCACGCTTACGTTCAGCGAGTGCTTGGTGCCGTATTGCGGCAGTTCGATGCATCCGTCGCACATCTCCATCACTTCGTCCGCTATGCCGAACACCTCATGTCCCAGCACCAGGGCTACAGGCTGTCCCGGACGATGGCCGGCAAGTGCCTGCTCCAGTGTCACGGCATTGTGCGCCAGCTCGATGGCATAGACCGTGTATCCTTGTTCGTGCAGTGCACGGATGGCATCCGTCGTATGCTCGTAGTAGGTGTAGTTCACCGTCTGCTCTGCACCCAGTGCCGTCTTGTGCAGTTCGGCATTGGGCGGACAGCAGGTGATGCCGCACAGGCATAGTCCTTCTATGCAGAATGCATCCGCCGTACGGAACACAGCACCGGTATTGTGTTGGCTGCGTACGTTGTCCAGCACCATTACCAGTGGTACTTTCTTTGCCTCCATGAACGCTTCCGGCGTCAGGCGGTGCATATCCTGTATGGTCTTCTTCTGTCCTGTCATAGTAGCCCTTGCGGCGTGCGAATAGCAATCTCTTTCTTTTGGACACTGACTTCGGATATAAAATCCTCGTGCAAAGGCAGCAGTGTGCCGTTGTCCAATTGCACGAGCGTGTTGAGAGTCGAAGTGTCGATAGCGGTAATCGAACCCAGCACACCGCGCTCGGTGTCAATGAGTGTGTAGCCGGTTAGGGTGGTGAGGTCTGTATGTTCTTCTGCATCTTCGGGCAGCTCACTGCGGAGCATATATGCCTCGCATCCCACAAACCGCGAAGCATGCTGTTCGTTTGTCACGCCTTGCAGGCTGAGTAGTACATCTTCGCTGCCTTTGGTGCGCCAGTCGTTCACGCGGAAGGGAACGTATATCTCATCTACGCACAGGATGATGAACGTGGCGTCATTATCCTCCCATAGCGTGTTGAGCATGCGGCATTGCAGCTCGCCGCTCGTACCGTGCGTGCGCTGTATCTTCCCGATATGTATTACCTCTTCCTGCTTGATCATCGTAATCGCTAACTCTCTAACTCCCTAACTCCCTAACTCCCTAACTCTCTAATTCCCTCACTCCTTCACTCCCCTTTGAGAGGGGTGTCCCTAATTCTTCGGCCCTACAAACAACTTGCCCGTACTGCTGTTGTAGTTCGTATTGTACTGTTTCAGCGGTTCTTTGGCTATGCCTTTTGTCGGCACTCCGTTGCCGGTATAGATGTCGTATTGTTCGCCGCACACCGGACATATGGCGTACATCCCGTCCACATAACAGGGCTTGTCGCGCTTAAGGCAGTGCGGACAGCACAGGTCATACGCGCCGTATGGACGTATACCGTCAATATACACCACCGTTCCGGCATAGCCGTAGGCCTCTTGAACGGTCAGAGGCTGTGTGATGCCGTTCAGGTGAATACCGCCTGCATCGGCTATCAGGTACGAGGTCACATTCTCCGGCACGAAATGGACGTACATACCCACATTGGTGTTTATCTCCAGATGGATAGGGTAGTCAGGCACCGCACTGCGGAAGGTCGTGTCCTTGCATCCTGTCAGCAGCAGTATGATTGATAGTAAGTATGTATATCGTCTCATTTTGAGCATAAAAGAAAACAAAAATCACTGCATGGCCTGGAGGTGAACCTCGTATATCAGCGTCGAGTAGGGCGGTATGAACCCGAAGTTCCCTTCTGTACCGGTGATATCTGCTCCGTAACCTAACTGATAGGGGATATACAGTATGTAATCGTCATGCAGACGCATCTTTTGCAGGCCTTCCGAGAAACCCGGTACCACTTGTCGCAGGTTGAATATGGCACCTGTGCTTTCTTGCAGAAGGTTGCCAATCTTATAGCCTCCGTAACTGCTTATCAGGTACAGTCTGTAGTCCACCACCACGGTACTGTTGTAGTTCGGGCGGCTCTCTGTGGGGTTGGGGCTCGGGTTGAGCTGCTTGTATTGCAGACCTGACGCGGTGGTCACTACGCCGGCTTGCGTCTTGTTATGCTCTATCCATGCCTCATTCAGCGCTTTCCAGTCCAGGTAGTCATTTTGCTTGCAACCGCTCAGTGCCAGCAGGCATACAAAAATATATCCTATTTTTTTCATCACGTTTGTTGTATGTTTCCGTTTCGTTTATTTATTTCTGTTGTTTCGTGCAAATTGTGGTTGTTTGTAAGGGAGGTATGTGGGACATTATGACCGAACGTATAACCAGAAGATGCCGAAAGAATACTAAAAATTATTGTGCCAGCCAAAGTTCGGGGTTCTGTAGCTCCCTGTCCTGCCACACTTGGAACTGCAGTTCCGTCTTGTTGTCCTCGTCGGCATTGGAGGCAATCTTGCCTATGGATTGTTTGGCCTGCACTTTGTCTCCGGGCTTGACCTCAGGTGTCTGGATGCCGGTATACACGGTGCGGTAATTGCCGTGCTGGATGATGATGGCGTACGTCGAACCCATGACCATGCAGGTCGTCACCTCGCCTTCATACACGGCACGCGCACTCGAGCCGGCGGTCGTCTGGATGTATATGCCTTTGTTGTTGATGGTCACGTTTTCATATACCGAGTGCTGGTGCTTGCCGTAGTGGCCGCTTATGAACCCTTTCTCAACAGGCCATGGCAGACGTCCTTTGTTTGCGGCAAAACCTCCGGATATCAGTTCCTGCTCTTTGGTCAGTTGCTGTTTGCGGTCAACCTGTTTGGCGATGGCACGTTCTATCTGTTTGTTCAGTTCGTCTATTTTCTTCTGCTGCTGTTTCTGTTTGGCGATCAGGTCTTTCTCTTTCTTCTTCAGGTCTTGCAGCATGGCTTTCTGCTTGCGTTCGTTGCGGGCGAGCTGGTCACGTTCGCGCTCCTGTGTCTTCAGGGCGTTGTCTTTCTCCTTGCGGTTGTCTTGCAGCAGGTCCGAGCGTATCTGTATGTCCGCTTTTATGCTCTCTATGCGAGCCACTTGCTCCTGACGGTAGGCGGCGAACTCACGCATGTAGCGTAGTCTGCGCACCAGCTGGTTGAAGTCTTTTGCCGATAGCAGGAACAGTAGCGGAGACTGTTGCAGGTCGGCGTAGTGCGTCAGCTGCACCAGATGGGCGTAGTCGCGCTTGAGCGAGTCCAGCTCGGCCTCCAGACGGTACTGTTCGCCTTGCAGACGGTTTTGCTCTGCATCCAGTGCCACCAGCTCCTGACTGATGGAGTTGATGAGTTTCTTGCGCGTGCGGATATCCTGATTGATGAGGTTAAGTTTGTTCTCTGTCGCTTTCTCGTTCTGTTTTGTCTGTTGGAGCATCTTGCCGGTGTTCTCTATCTCCTGTGCGTACTTCTTCTGTTGCGCCTGGAGTTCTTTGAGTGACTGGCCTTGGATGCTGACACTGGCAAGCATCAGCGTTGCGACTGCATAAATAATCCGTTTTTTCATCACGTATAACTGATTTGGATTTTTGCTTGTATCTGTTCTTTTTTCCTGTTATAGCATTATTCCGCCGGCAAACTGTTCCGGCGAAACCTGCTTGTATGTCTCTACATTTGTCGGACGTGTGTTCACGTTCACATCCGTCTGCAGCGTGTTGGTGTAAATCACTGCCGAGCCGCTCGTGCCTGCGCGTGATACTTGCAGTACCAGTTGCGGTTCGTCACGACGGGCGAGAATGTTGTTGTCTATCCAGCGGTCGATGCTTTCCGGCGAGGTCTCTGCACCCATCTTTGCCATCTCTTCATAGCTCAGACGGGCATAACGCCGGTTGATTTTGTCGATGAATGTCACCGTTTCTGCGTTTGTCTCCATACGGAACATCTCTATTCCCGCTATCGGCTGTATGCTCAGTGTCATGCCTGTACCGCGCTGCCAGTGCAGGGTGGCGGGCGAGGTTATCTGCTTGCCGAACACGTTGAGCGTAACCGTCATGCGTGTCACCTTCATCGTCTTCACCATTGCTTTCAGCTCCTCGGCACGTGCTATGGAGTCTTGCACACGCTGGCGTTCTGCCTCTTCCTGACGGGCCAGTTCCAGCAGCAGTTCTGCCTCGGCTTGTGCTTCCGCTAAGGCTATCGAGTCCTGTATGCGTTGCTGCTCGGCTTGTTGGGCACGCATCTCCTCTAACTGTTTGCGCCGTTCAATATCGCGCTTCTTCGCCTGATGGCGTTCGGTTTTTGTCTCCGGACTGTTCACCTGCGTCCTTTGTGGGGCGCGGGCAACATTCTTTTTGTTTGCGCAACCTGTGGGCAGCATCACGGCTGCTATGAGGACGGCTATGGTCAATGTTTTTTTCATTGTTGTGTGGCTTGTAGTATCGTTTGATAGTGTTCTTGTATTGTCGTGTCTTCTTTAGAGGCGTTTTCAACGGCGCGTTTGATGTAGAACAGTGCCAGTGTGTCTTGGCCTCGCAGGTGCAGTATCCATGCGTAGGTGTCAAGATAAGTGGGGTTGTTGCTTTCCTGAAGTATGGTCATCTGGCTCATCGACTCGGCTTTGTTCAGGTCGCCTCCGCTGATGGCGAGCGTCCAGGCGTAGTTATTGAGCACACCCAAGTGTTTCGGTGCGACTTCCAGCACTTGGTCGTAGGCGGAAAAGGCTTCCTCATAGTTCTTCATGTACCCTTGTGCGTCGCCGTACAGGATCAGAATCTCTATGTACATCAACCGGTCCTTGGTGTGGTGCAGTGCATGCTTCAGTATCAGGATCGTTGAGTCGGGGTCTTGGTGCTGCCAGCAGCGGAGTGCCTTGAAGTAGCACCATTTGGGATCGTCCGGTTGCAGCGTATAGCTCTCGTCGATGAAGGCGCCTACCTCTTCCAGTGTCACGTTCGGGTCATCGCGCATGAGGTCGGCTATCTGTTCGCGAAGTTTGCCGTCTGTAGGGTTCATCGTCAGCATCGTCTTGCCTATCTCCAGGGCGGCACTGATGTCCCCTTGTCCTTTCTCAAAATCCAGCAGAGCCTGATAACTTCCCTGTTCGTAAGGATACTGTTCGCGCAGGTCCATAAGGATGGCTTTCTCGCGGTCGGCATCGTACTCCATCCACTCTTTGTAGGTGTTTAGTTTCTTCAGCTTGTTGCCCAGTGTCAGGTCGGCGGAGTGGAGCAGTTCGTACAGCAGCGAGTCACCGGCTTGCCTGTTGTTGTGTTCGCGGGCTTCCTGCAGACGAATGTCTGTACGTGTGGCACGCATGCGCCCGTCGTTCGGATTGCGCGCCAGGTAGTTGTCCAGCACTTGCAGGGCTTTGTTACGGGCGCCTGACTCGTTCAGCAGCTCGAAACGTGTGAGAACCGAATACACGGTCGGTTCCCCGGTCAGTTTGTCTATCTTGTCGCGGATGGCGAGGGCCTGCTTGTATTTTTGCTCATGGTGGAGTATGTGCTCGTGCAGTTCCAGGATGTCCATGTTCTTCGGCTCGCGCTTCTCCATGGTCTCAATCACCTCCATGGCTTCCTTGTGTTTCCCTAATTCATATGCGGTCACTGCATACCTGTACCAGTAGTCGCTTGGCGAGCCTTCGTACGCACGGCGCAGCAAGGGTAGTGCTTGTTCCTTGCCGTACAGGCTTTGAACGTATGCACCGCGCATCGAACAAACGGTCGGGTTGAGCGAGTCGATGGTGTTGCATAACTCCAGCAGGAAGAACGCTCTCGGATGTTCGTTTCTCTCCGACGCGTCCATCGCGGCGTACAGGTAGTAGTCCAGACGCATCTGTTCCTCCTGTGTCAGCTCATGCTGCACGGGCTTGCCCTTGCCTTTGGCGGACACTGCACCGCCTGCCATCAGCAGCACAACGGCTAATCCTATTATTCTGTTTCCTTTCACCATCTCTAACCTCTAACTCTCTAATTCCCTCACTCTCTAATTCTCTAATTCCCTAAATTCCCTAATTCCCTAATTCCCTAATTCGCTAAACCCTAACTCCCTAACTCCCTCACTCCCTCACTCCCCTTTGAGAGGGGAGCCGGAGGGGTGTCTCTTATCTAAAACCTCTTCTGCGCCAGAACGTATATGGTGTCCGGCAGCAGACGCACTTCCAGTTCCTGCTCCACGGCATACTCCTCGCTGTCGATGAGGGCTGTGCCGCTGAATGCTATTTTATGACTGCCTGTTTCCGGCTCCTGAACGCTGTCTGCTGACTCCTGACTGCCGATAACGACCATCTCTCCGTCCTGAATACTTGTCTTCACGCCTTGTGCGCAATTGATCAGCCGCGTCTCTCCGGCGCGCACCTCGGTCATGGCGGTCAGACGTTTCTCGCCGTCCAGCACCACTTCCAGACTGTCGCATAATATAGGTTCGCAATGGTTGAGCCATGTGATGGTCGCGTTCCCGCGCAAGGGTATTCCCAGATGACGCGCAAGGGTGTTCGTCTGACCCATAGGTATTATGCCTAACGCCGACTTGCTGCCTGCCACGCCTTCAGCCACCTCGCGTACTGTTCCGTCACCGCCTACGGCTACCACGGCGTCAAAGCCCATGGTCGCATACTGTTTGGCGAGGGCCAGTGCATGTCCCACATGCTCCGTGAACACCATGTTCTCCAGCCACTGGCGTTTGTCCAGCAGTTCGTTGATCACTTTCGGCAGACGCCTCTTGTTCTGCGTCCCCGACATCGGATTGATGATAAATGCAATATTCTTCATAATAGTCTTTGTTTCTTGCTCCTTCAGCGCAGCGTTCTACCGTATAAAATTCATTGGCTGCGGTGCTTCCCGTTCGGGCAAGGGTAGGGCGTTCTCGCCGTGGATGTTCTTCAGCAGCCACGCCATGTTGTCTGCCAGGGTACGCATGGTCTGCATGCCTTCGCTGTCCAGCGCAGCCTCGCCTGCATCGCGCCCGTAAACGATGTTCCAGTATTGTGACGTCACCACAGGCATGTTCATCATCTGGAACGGCATGTTCATCGTCTGGAACGCTGCCGTGGCACCGCCGCGACGGCATACGGCCACTGCTGCCGCAGGCTTGCCTTTGTATAGTGCTCCCGCCGAGTAGAACATACGCTGCATCAGCGACAGCACCGAACCGTTAGGCTGGCCGTAGTACACCGGCGAACCTACCACTAATGCATCGCACTCCGCCATCTTCTCGTTCACGCGGTTGCACAGGTCGTCGTCAAACACACAGCGCTCCAGCGTTTTCTGCTTGCACTGGTAGCACGCTATGCATCCGCGAACGGGCTGGACGCCTATCTGCACGATCTCCGAATTGATGCCTTGCTTCACCAGTTGTCCGGCTATCTCTTTCAGGGCAAGAAACGTGTTCCCTTCCTTGTGAGCCGAACCGTTGATCAGTAGTACTTTCATTGTCTTTTTTCCTGTTTGAGCGTATCCCCGTTTCTTGTCGTGATACTTCTGTTTGCTTGTCTTTCGGGGGGCTTGTGCAGCCCTTGTGCGGCCCTTATACTTTTGCTAATAGCAAACACCTTGCCAAAAAACGTACAAAGTTACAAAAAAAAAATGATATTTGCAAATTTTTATTCAGTATTTTTATAAAAAAACAGCAACGGAGCAACTTTACAGTCACTCCGTGCTTCATTTGGCTTGTCTCTGCAGAAGCAGATTAATCTCTTTCTGCTTCAGCTGCTTTCTTGTAGCATGCGTCAGCGTCTGAAATGGTGGTAACTTTGTAGGTGTATTTGCCTACTTTTACAAGCTTTGCTGCCGATTGCAGGGCTACAACGCACTCGCGCTCGGTACCCCATACGAATGACGATGCGGAAACGCCACTGTACGTATACACGATTTCCCAGCACTTGTTGATAGTGTTGTCAACGCTGTTCGGATCAATGTCTACAGCATTCTTTGCACAGGACGTAAACAGCATAGCTACTGCTGCCACTGCAATAAAAAGATACTTTTTCATAATGATGTTTGTTTTGGAATTAACGGTGCAAAGATACGGCTTTTATTCCATATTTCCAAATATTCGGAAGAAAAATCGCTCATTTGTTGTCCCTTTTCGCATATTTGCCAACTCCGATACATAATTTGCCGGACAGTATTATTTGATTGTATCCTCTGTTTGTTATGTACTCATTTGTGTATTTGTTGTGTGTTTATCATCTGCATATCGGGTGCTTATCGGGTGCATATTGGGTGCATATTGGGTGCTTATTGGGCGCTTATTGGGTGCATATTGGGTGCTTATTGGGTGCATATTGGGCGCTTATCGGGTGTTTGCCAGAGGATACCCACAACATACCTATAGGATAGCCATAAGATACTAAGGGCTTTGTGAAAATTATATCAACGTACTATATATATACATAGTATATATATACAATCTGACTGCGTTTTTTGACGGAAAATACAAGTAAATCAGCACTTTTGCAAAAAATAGGCATAAAATTTGCAATTCTCGATTATTTTTCGTACCTTTGCAGGCGCAAGGTATTATATCCTTATTTGAATACTACTATACCTTGTTGTTATTTGGCGAATAATAAACTAAATACGTACGAGTATGAAACGATTCCTAACATTTGTATGCGCGGCGGCATTGTCGCTGGGCATAGCTGAAGCCTCTTTGGTGCTGCAGGAGCGCTTTGACCGTCCTACGGGCACTCTGTCCGCATCTACTTGGTCAGGCGGTAGCATCCCCTCTGACGGCAACTGGCACACCTACAGTCCCGGCACGGTGCAGTTCCAGGTCGTGGCACAGCAGTTGACACATGATGATTATTGCACCGCCACTACCACCAATGCCGTGCAGTACACGGCCAACCACAGCCGTGATTATATTCTCTTTGAAAATGCTGTCAGCAGCGTTGCGGGCAACAAGGCTTATCTTGCTTTCCTGCTCAAAGTCAATGCCGGAGGCTTGCAGACATCATCGAGTGCATCGTCGGCTTCAAATGCCAACAACAGCATTATCTCATTCGCCATTGATGCTTCTAACAACGCTTTGGGCAGCCTGAACGGCCGTGTTGTCATCAAGACCGTTGATGAGAGCACGTACAACCTGGGCGTATCGCGTCGCAGTGAGACTCCGCAGTTCGCCGAAACCGCCCTGAAGACAGGCACAACCTATCTCATCGTTGTCGAGTATGCCTTTGTCGAAGGCGAAAAGAACGACCTCGTAAGCCTTTACATCAATCCTACACCTGCCGCACAGACTGTTGCTGTCACCAGCGTCAATCCCAGTACGGCAAGTGCTGACGCTGCACAACTTGTTGGTGTGGCGCTCTGTTCCAATGGAAATACGCCCGTCAATATGTTGCTTGACGAAATCAAGGTGGCGGCTTCTTGGGACGATCTGTGGGAGGACAGCTCTGTTCCCACGCCGGCTATCATTGCCGACAATACGCTTGACTTCGGCAAGGTGACCGTGGGCGAAGCCGCTGAGGAAAGTATCACCGTTACAGGCGAAAACCTGACTGCTGACATCAGCGTAGCCTCTGACAACGCTGCACTTGTGCCGGCTGTGACATCTATCGCCAAAACGGACGCAGAAACAGGCTACACGCTCAAGTTGACGCTTACTGCTCCCAAGGACGGTGCAGGCAGCGCCAACATAACCCTTTCTTCCGCAGGGGCGGCCAATGTCATTATTGTTGCCGGCTGGAGTGCCGCCAAACCTGTTCCGCCTGCCGGAACAGAACTGCTTCAGAACGGCAGTTTTGAGGAGTACTCCTGCAATCCCATGTTCGGCTGCTCGTTCGGTGACTGGAACCTGCCTTTGAGTACGGCAACTGCCGAAGAGAACGACAAACTGAAAGGCGACGTGGCGATGCTGATGGCGCCTGCCACTCTCAATGCCGCGATTGACCAGGGCGTCACACTCGTGGATGCCGATTATGCTGCTGGTTCGCTCTTCCGGCTCAAGCTCCATTACAAGGTGCTCAGTATGCCGGAGGGTAGTGCACTCGCACTCGACTGCTATTGGGAGCCTGCCGGTGGCGGTGATGCCGAGGCAATGAAGCAGCACGATGCCGACAAACTCCAGCGCAGCGTGGCGACGGCCGTCAGCGCTGAATGGGAGGAACTGGAGGTAACCACCTCAAAGCCTGCTAACTCGTCCTATTTCCGCGTGCGCTTGGTAGTGCCCAAGAATGCCCGGGTGCTCTTTGATGATTTCAGTCTTGTGCGCATTGAGGATACCGAACCCTACATCCTCGTTACGCCTAACAAGCTCTCTCCCGTGGAGACCACTATCGGCAATACGGTTGTGTTCCAGACCTTGCATATCGAGCAGGGTAATCTGGAAGGACCTACCACGTTCGAACTCTCCTATACCGATGCCGACCAGTTCCAGCTCTCTGCAACCGGTATGGCTGCTGACCAGAGCAAAGGCAGTCTGGTTATCACCTATGTGCCCACCAAGACTGGCACGCATACGGCATATCTGAACATTGACAACCTCAATCATCCCGTTCTGCATCAGACCATTAAGCTTCAGGGTACTTGTACTGATCCTGCAGCCCAGCCTGTGCTGACTATCACGCCAAGCACACTGCCTGATTTCGAAACGCAGGTCGGACAGACCGTGAAAAAGACCTTCAACGTCACCAGCCTCAACTGTACGGATTACGTCTATCTCAAAGTGGAACATGTTCAGGGTGCCGCGTTCACTATTGATGCTTCCATGCTGAGCAAGAATACTTCGAGTGATGTGGAGGTACGCTTTTCGCCGATGGAGGCCGGCACCTTCCAGTCCGTAGTGACTGTATCCTCGGCGAATGCCGAGAGCGTCACGCTGACCTTGAACGGTTATGCCGAGGCGGTTCCTGAGGATACATGGGCAACCGAGTTCGTCTGGGACGACAGCAATCCGCTCACCGAGATGAAGGAAGGCTTTGACAACGCCGTTCACAACAAACCGCTCTCTGTCAACGGCTGGCAGAACGTGGCGGCTGCGGACGAGCGTCCTTGGTGGGGCTTCGACGAAACGCAGACCAGCCTCTTTGACGGTGAAGGCAAGTATGCCAAGGCTACGGCGTACCAGTTCGGAAAAGAAAGCACCGGCGACTGGGAGATGTGGCTTGTGACACCGGCATTGGACTACAAGAATACCGCAAGCAAGCTCTTCACGTTCAAAGTCATGGGACAGTACTTGCCCGAAGAGGGTATTCTGGCTGCGCTGGAGATCTATTATATCGACGCAACCGATCCCGCAAACGTGTTTAAGCAGGACTTGACCGAATGGTTCAGTATCCCCAAGACCAGCGACGAGGACTCGCAGTGGGTGCTCTTCCATCTTGACCTTTCGTCCCAGGCGGCGACAATGGCCGATGTATTCCACATGGGCTTCCGCTTCATCGGACCGAACGGTGCAGATGGTGCTGTAACCTACTATATTGACGATGTTACCTGGGGATACGGATCAACGGATGTCAGCACTATGCAGTCTGCCGTAAACGCGCAGCCTGATAAGTTCATACGGAACGGTGGCTTGTACATCCGCCACAACAACCGTATTTACAACACAAACGGCATTCTTGTGAAGTAAGCGCTTACTAAAAACAGCAAAAATACTGTTTCTATAAAAAAAATCCCACAGAAATTTGCAAATGTGGGATTTTTTTTGTACCTTTGCGTCCGCTTTACCTAATGCCCTGATCATCACAACTTGATCATCGCAAACTCGAAAAAGAACCTGCCAAGGTTGTTTTTCGAAGAGCGGAGGCAATCGTGCGCTTTTTGACGTGCAACGTCATCCGATAGCACGATTTGCCGAAAGCGAGGGGATAATTGGTTTTGACAGCAGGTTGAATAGGTATGTAAGCACGCCGAGCACTGCAGAGACGCTCGTTAATATCGTCTGTAAAATTATAACTGGCAACTACAATGTAGCTCTCGCCGCTTAATCGAAGTATAGTAGATTAGCTTTGCGTCGGTACAAGGTACTGACCCGAGACGTCACTCCAAGCCGGGTCTGTGGGCTGAATGGAACAAGTGGCGCGGAAATTCACAGAATAGGTCTCGTAGGCTGCGATGCGGTGCCGAATTTTTAGCAGATAAGGCGATAGTTGGTGGCTTGGGTCTTGCTATCGCACGAAAATCAAGGCCAAGATAAGCGTGTAGAAAGCATATTGATTCCTTGTTTGGACGCGGGTTCGACTCCCGCTATCTCCACTCATTGTTTTGAATGTATCAGCCAACGGGGCCCCCAAAGAGCTGTGCTCGCGTGGGGTGTTTTTGGGGCTGATTTTTTACAGCCGACTGAATGAAGAATATCCGGAATTTCTGTATCATTGCGCACATTGACCACGGCAAGTCAACGCTTGCGGACCGAATGCTCGAACTGACGCACACCGTCGATGTGCGGCAGATGGAGAACCAGGTCCTTGACGACATGGATCTGGAGAAGGAGCGTGGCATTACCATCAAGTCCCACGCCATACAGATGGCGTACAAGGGCTACACGCTCAACTTGATTGACACTCCGGGGCACGTGGACTTTTCCTATGAGGTCAGCCGTTCTATCGCAGCCTGCGAGGGCGCGCTGCTCGTGGTTGATGCCACCCAGGGCGTACAGGCGCAGACCATCTCTAACCTCTACATGGCCCTTGAGCATGACTTGGAGATTATCCCCGTCATGAACAAGTGTGACATGGACAGCGCCATGCCCGACATGGTCGAGGATGAGATTGTTGACCTGCTCGGCTGCAAACGCGAGGAGATCCTCCGTTGTTCCGCCAAGACAGGCGAAGGCGTCGAGGCTATTCTGGACGCTATCGTTGAGCGTATTCCTGCGCCGCAGGGCGACCCTGACGCACCGCTGCAGTGCCTTGTTTTCGACTCCGTCTTCAATTCGTTCCGTGGTATAATCGGTTACTACAAAGTCGTCAACGGTACGATGCGCACCGGCGACCGTGTGCGCTTCTTCAACACCGGCAAGGAATATGACGCCGACGAGATTGGCGTGCTCAAACTCGACATGCAGCCCACTAAGGAAATCAGTGCCGGCAACGTAGGGTACATCATTTCTGGTATCAAGAACTCCGTGGAAGTCAAAGTGGGCGACACCATTACCCATGTGGCCCGTCCCTGCGACAAGGCTATTGAAGGCTTTGAAGAAGTCAAACCGATGGTGTTTGCCGGCGTATATCCCATTGAGGCGGAGGATTACGAGAACCTCCGCGCCTCGCTTGAGAAACTCCAGCTCAACGACGCTTCCCTCAGCTTCACGCCCGAGTCCTCTGTTGCGTTAGGCTTCGGTTTCCGTTGCGGTTTCCTCGGTCTCCTGCACATGGAGATTATTCAGGAGCGCCTTGACCGCGAGTTCGACATGGATGTGATCACCACGGTCCCGAACGTAAGCTACAACGTCTATCTGAAGGGCGGCTCGATGAAGGAGGTGCATAACCCCGCCGGTATGCCTGACCTGACGGAGATTGACCATATTGAGGAACCCTATATCCGCGCCTCGATCATCACCACCAGCAACTTCATCGGTCCTATCATGACGCTCTGTCTCGACAAACGCGGCGAACTCGTCAAGCAGGAGTATATCTCCGGCAACCGTATGGAGCTGCTGTTCGACATGCCGCTCGGCGAGATAGTGATTGACTTCTACGACAAACTCAAGTCTATCAGCAAGGGTTACGCCTCTTTCGACTGGCACCATAACGGTTTCCGTCCGTCCAATCTTGTCAAGCTCGATATCCTGCTGAACGGCGAACAGGTTGATGCGCTCTCCACGCTTACCCACCGCGACAATGCAGTCGATTTCGGACGCCGCATGTGCGAGAAGCTCAAGGAACTCCTGCCGCGCCAGCAGTTCGATATCGCTATTCAGGCGGCTATCGGCGCCAAGATCATCGCCCGCGAGACGGTCAAGCAGGTGCGTAAGGACGTGCTCGCCAAGTGTTATGGCGG
>LXOW01148114.1_pt3 | contig 28992 bp, 31 predicted proteins | sample 1368591 | NCBI WGS metagenome assembly LXOW01 (sample SAMN04884650, study PRJNA319009) | bovine gut metagenome | isolation source: Cow rumen | host: Bos taurus | place: Italy: Legnaro (PD) | collected 2014-07-09
ACCTTTTTCTATGGCAAAAGGTAACAATAATCGCTTTGGTTTCACACTTATGGAAATCATGGTTGTTGTTGTTATTATAGCCGTTTTAGCTTCTGTTGCCGGCCCTATGATTGGCGATTTAGTTAATCAAGGTAAAATTTCTGCAACTAAATCTAATTTATCAGCTTTAAAAAGTGCACTTATCTCCTATAAAAATGATGTTGGTAGATTTCCATATTTTGGCCTTGCAAGTGAATCAAGATTGATTACCTCCTATTGTATTGAGAAAATTTTGCATACGAATTCTGAATATAATGTTTTGGTAAATATAGAAACACCTATATTAACAGCAGGTTGTGTTGATACTACTGATTCTGAAAACTGTTTTGCAATTGGTTATGGTGCAAAAGGAAGAAAATGGAAAGGACCGTATATGGACAGTCCTCCAGAAGAATTTATGGTAGATGCTTGGGGAACTGGTCTTAGATATGTTGCAAACGGTCATTCTCTGATTCTACAGTCGGCCGGTCCTGATGGTCAGTTTAGTACAGAGTCCCCAGAAGTCCTAGTTACAAAAAAGAAAAAAGATGATGATGAAGATGATACTTCTGATGATGATATACTTTTAACAATTTCTAGATTTAAAAGAGCTTTCAAATAATTAGTTATTTTAAACAATGCTCATTATACAATATAAAATTAAGTTATTTTTTATTTTATATTATATAATGAGTTTTTTTGTAATTTTATCAAGACTAAATTGTATATTATACAATCATAATAATTTTGCTTATAATTTAAAATTAAATAATAAACAGATAGGCTGGTTTAATTTTAAAGAGAATAATAATAATTGTTTTAACAGTTTTACTTATATTCACTATCAATATTTAATTGCTCCATCAATATTAGACAATCAAGTTTTTCATAATAAAATTATTTGTTTTTTTTCCAATAAAAATGAATTAAAAACATTTATAAATAAACATAAAGAATATAAACTTAAAAGTATAAATAGAGATTTAATAGCTTTCTTTGAAAAAGAACAATGATTTATTACTTTTTATATTCTTTAATTATTTCCTATTTTATGGGACATCTTTTATTTAAAATTTTTGATTTTTCCTATTATATATCAATTATAAATAGTTTACATAAAATTTCGTTAGGCTTAGGTCTTACAAGTGTCTTATTTTGGCAATTTACACTGATAAGCAATGGCAATAACNNTAATTATACTATCTTGTTTTCAAATTCCATTAGGGATGTGGGATGCACAAGCTATTTGGAACTTGAAAGCTAAATTTCTAGCTTTTGGCAATGAAAATTGGTCAAAAATATTTGAAAATAGATTTGATTACATTCATAGAGATTACCCAATGCTTTTACCTGCAACTATTGCAAGAGCTTTTTATTATACTAATGATTCCAATTACATAATCTCTATATTTTATGCCATTTTTTTCACATCATCCTGTTTATTGTTACTTTATAAATACTTAGAAAAACAGACCAATGCCTATATTGGTATAACATCTATAATAATTATCACTTCTAATATGGATTTTATAATTTATGGTTCATGGCAATATGCAGATATTCCAATATCCTTATNNCAATACTTTTATATATAACTTATAAAAATAAAAAACAAAGCATAAAATATTTTGTTTTTTATATTCCAAGTTTAATTTCTTTATATCAGGTAAAAGTATTATCTAATTGCACTAACGATCTTATAAATAAAATAACAGAAAGGTTATCTTGTTTAATAAATGTAGAGCGCCACAAACTTATTATTAGTTATATTTTTACAAACATACCTTTTTATTACATAGCACTATTAACTTTTATAGTTATCTACACATTAAATAATTCAATTAATACAAAAAAAACATATCTGGTCTCAATACCAATAATAATCAATTCTTTTGCTTACTACTGTATTTATTTGCTTACTCCAAACGATTTATACTGGCAACTAGAAACCTCATGCGTAAGAGTTTATTTACAACTTTTGCCAAGTATTATTTTTATATTCTTTACTATTATTCATTCTGAATACAAATTATTTGAAGAAAAAGCTACCGATACATCACCACAATAAAAATAATTATATTATAAACTCACTTTAAATTATATATTCTTTTTATTTACTACCTTAAATTTTAAAATTAAAACCCTAAGAAATTGGTTACATCATCGGCCATGTTTTCTAAGTAAAGCTCAAATTTTTCTGCAATGACTAAGACAAGAGGCATAGTTACAACACCTTCTGTTTTTGTATAGACAAAAAATTCGTCTTTTATTTCATCGTTTATTTTGTAGTTAAGCACATTTAAAGTGTTTTTTATTGTTCCATCGGAGTTTATTTCCAAAACTTTTTCTGGAAGCNNATTCAAATTTAGGAACAAAGTTTACTACATAAAATTTACTGCCATCTTCGTTATTGATTATTCTAACCGGGCTAACATCAAAAATGGCCAATAATGTCGCTTTAGTTAATTTTTTAAAAAGCGAGCCAGGATATAAATAACTTATATATGAACCAAACATAGAATTATCGCCAAATGAATGATAAAATACTTCGTTTAATTCTCCAATATACAACCATAAAGTTTTTCCATCGAAAGTAACTTTATTAGAGCCATCAGCAAAAATTATAGCAAATTTATCCGGGCTCTTTACCGCAAGAGTAGCGGTAGTAGAAGTAGCAACGTCAGAAATTTTTACATCGATATGTATTGACTGAATATAATCGGTTTTATTATCAATTTTATCAAATAAATCAGACAGGTTAAATGGTTCTTTTTCAGCAGCAAATACAACATTTGAACAGAAAAATATAAAAACAGCTAATAACAATTTAAATATACATCTAAACATTTGATAAAACCTTTTGATTTATATACTTAGTTTCTCCAAGATATGAAATTATTCTCTTAGAAAGAATATGAAGTCTATGAGAGAACTCATTATATAAATCATTATCGGCATTTATAGATGAAGCAAACAGATTATAAATTTTAAACAAACTACATAGTTTTTTTATACAATCGCTATCGCTNNCATAATTGGGGAAAATAAAGCCGATTCTTCGTCTAACTGATGCCATGCTTGCATCGCCATAGAAGAAGAAGCTGATAAATCAGCAACCCAGGGTGCCGATTCCGAAAATTTTCCTTGACTCAATACGGTAGCTATTTTATTTAGCTGCAAAGTAACAATTACAGCGCCAGACTGAATTTTTTCTATTCCAGGAAGTTCTGAATAAATGGAAATGCGCCCACAACGTATACCTTCGTAAAATATTTTCCAATAAGTTCCTCTCTCACCTTTATTCATTTTTTTGGAGTAACCAGATTCAAAATAAAAAACTCCGTTATAACCATCTTTTTTAAATTCATTTTCTAACCGCTGGAAAAAATTTTTTGTTATTTCCATAAAAACATTTTTACCATTATTAGGCTTTACTAACCAAATCATATCTGGAGTTTTTATTGTTGAAGAGAATAAAAAGCCTTCTTTTCTTGTTAAATGCTGAAAAACAAAAAAAGACCCCACCCCGCTTCCTTTTATAGACAAATATAAATCAGGATGACACCAGTTCTCATGCAAAGATGCAGGAAAAGCAAGCATTTCTGGCACCTCTAGTTGAGTGAATATCATTCTTAAATTTGTCATTAATTTGATAATATTCATACTACACCCGATTTATTTTTGAATTTTTTATAAGTCGTGTTATTATACAGTAAAAGAAAATTTATGTCTATTCTGGAATATTTAAAATATGATTAATTCAGTTTTTTTTAAAGAAGAAATATTAGAGAAAAAGCAGTCAGCTTTTGTAGCATTTATAGCTTCCTGGTGTACTCCAAGTATGCTTGAAAAAGATGTTTTTGAAAAATTAAAAGAAGCATACAAAGATAAAATTGTAATTGAGTGTATAGATATCGATGAGAATACAGAACTAGCTGACGAATATAACGTAAGATCTCTTCCAACCATATTAGCGATAGACGAAGGCGAAATTGTCGAAAATCTTGGCTGTTTTCAAAGTGAAGATGATTTTAAAGATGCTATAGATTACTATTTAAAACAAAAAGAATTAATGCAGTTTCAAAATTCAGAAGAAAACCAAAACTCGTGTTTTTCTACTCTGAAAGGCGTATACGCTCGATTGAAAGAGGCTCTCCATTTTCATTAAGCTTAACTGCTATTCCTTCTAATTTAGCTTTTCCCATAGCACAAAGAAATTTTTCTGAATAACCTGTAACAAAGCGTGATATAACAGTTTCTGCATCTACGCCGATAATTCCATCAACTGCGCCAGTCATGCCTAAATCGGTAATACATGCCGTTTTAGCTCCATCAAGAATCATTTCATCAGAAGTTTGAACATGAGTATGGGTTCCGTAAACAACATTTGCTCTTTTATTTACATATCTAAAAAAAGCTAATTTTTCGGAAGTTGCCTCCCCATGAAAATCTACAACCAATGGTATATCATGAGGAAGCGTCTCATACAATTCATCAAAAGTTTCAAAAGGACATCTACAAGGTTCCATAAAAATTCTTCCAGCTAGATTTATTACTGCAATAGAATCATTATTTTTGTGAAACACTTTGCATCCACTACCAGTTGCCTTTGGAGAGCCTAAATTATGAGGTCGTAAAACATCGTTTTCTTTTAATGTTTCAGTCCAATCAAGGCGAGAAAAAATATGATTTCCAGATGTTATAATATCTATCCCGTTTTCTTTTAAAAACCTCAAATGTTTGATAGAAAGCCCATTACCTGCGGTTATGTTTTCACCGTTAGCAATAATCCAAGTAGGAGAATACTTTTCTTTTAAAACTGGCAAAAACTTTTTGATAGCCTCACGTCCTGTTTTGCCATAAATATCACCAATACAGAGTATCGTTTTCATAAAAAGTTAATAAAAAACAAGTAATGAACGATTATTTATTGTCCATTACTTGCTTTTATTGTTAATTATTCATTGTTAATTATTTAATTAATTTATATTAGTGTGCAACTTCTACACTACGAGTTTCACGAATAAGAACGACTTTTACCTGTCCAGGATATTCCATGTCGCTTTCAATCTTCTTAACTATATCACGACATATTTTTGGAGCAGTAATATCGTCTACTTCTTCAGGGCTTACCATTACTCTAACTTCACGACCAGCCTGTATTGCATAAGCAGATGAAACGCCTTTAAAGCTCTTAGCTATTGTTTCAAGTTCTTCTAAGCGCTTAATGTAAGCTTCTAAGGACTCACTTCTTGCACCTCGTCTTGAAGCCGAAATAGCGTCTGCTGCCGCAATAAGAACTGCTTCGGGAGATTCAAACGGAACGTCTTCATGGTGAGCAGCTATAGCATTTACAACTTTTGGAGATTCACCATATTTTTTTGCAAAATCAGCGCCTAATTTTGCGTGATTTCCTTCGTCGCTTTCTATAACTTTACCTATATCGTGAAGCAAACCAGCTCTTCTAGCAAGTTGAATATCACAACCAATTTCTGCGGCAAGATTTCCAGCTAGATTTGCAACCTCGATAGAATGTTGCAGTACATTCTGACCATAAGAAGTACGATAATTTAGTCTTCCAACAATCTCAATAAGTTCCTGATGTATACTTTGAATACCAAGAGCAAGCATTGTTTGTTCGCCAGCTTCTTTTATTCTTAAATGAACTTCTTTGAGAGTCTTTTCATACATTTCTTCAATCTTAGCTGGATGGATGCGTCCATCTAATGTGAGATTTTCGAGAGTAACTCTAGCAATTTCACGTTTTATTGGGTCAAAGGAAGAAAGAACAACTGCTTCTGGAGTATCATCAATAATTAAATCTACACCTGTAAGAGTTTCAATGGTTCGAATATTTCTACCTTCACGACCAATAATTCTACCTTTCATTTCTTCGCTAGGAAGTTCGACAACAGTTACTATTGGGTCGCTAGTATGGTCAGTTGCGCATCTTTGAATAGAAGTCGCTAAAATTTCTTTAGATTTTATATCTACAGAAGATTTTATTTTTTGTTCGGCTTCGTTAACTTTTACAGCTATTTCGTATTGCAACTCATCTTCGAGTTTTTTCATAAGTTGCTCTTTAGCTTGTTCAGGAGTTAAGCCTGCAACTCTTTCTAACTCTTTCTTTTGTTGTTCGATAAGATTAATACTTTCCTGTTTAAGTTTATCCAGCTCGCCTTCTTTATCTCTTAGAGCATCTGCGCGCTTTTCTAGATTTTCAGAGCGAGCGTCTATTTTTTCTTGTCTAGCATTAAGAGTATTTTCTTGTCTTTCTAGCTCTTGTTTTCGCTTTTGAAGCTCACGATCTGCTACTTTGCGTTCTGCGGCTTCTTTTTCACGAATTTCCTTTACCTTTTTTTGTGCCTTTTGTATTTCTTTTTGGGCAGTTGTTTTGGCTTCTTCTAAGATTTCCTTTTCTTTTTGTTTAGCTTGTTCTAAGACATTTTCTTTTTGTCGACCTACAAGGAACTTATTTAAAAAGAAACCAACGATGCCCGCTACAACAGCTGTTATAGCTGTTACAGTCCATGCTATGGGANNGCTTGGAAAGTTGATTGCTGCTTTTGAGGAAGCATTTCGTTTCTAATTCCTTCTTTAACTTCGTCTAAGGTAGCAATTTCAGCTTCTTTTCTTTCGTCAACTCTTATAATATGAAAACCAAATTGAGTTTTAACTGGACCAANNAAATGAACCAAGATCTCCGCCTTGTTTTCCAGATGGACAAGTAGAATCACTCTTGGCTATTTCTTCAAATTTAGAAGGATCTTTTTGTAATTTTTCAAGTATTTCTTTCGCTTTTGCTTCTTCAGCAACAAGAATATGATGTGCTTTCATAGTAGCAGGCTTTTTGNNAAGCTTTAACTTCATCATCTGAAACAGCTACTTCAGACATTTTTTTATCATAAACCATTTTTACAGTTGTTCTTCTAGCTACATCGCTTTGAACAGAAAACTGTTTTGAAAGAGTTTCAAGATTCTTTTCAGCATAAGCAATAGCAAGAACTCTAGAATAGAACTGTTTAAGGAATCTTTCTAAGCCTTCGTTTGCAAGCACTTGAGGTCTAATAAAAACTGGAAGTTGCTGAAGTTCATCATCTAATTCACTTAAAAAATAATCTTTTCCTTCACATTTAACAACAACAAGTTTTTTTTCTTCTTCCGTAAGAGCGGCACCTTTTCTTAAAGGTTCAGCATTCTTAATATTAAGTTCAAATTTAAGAGCTTTTTTCATTGTTTCCAATGCGTTGTTAAATGCTTCTTCCTGGCGTTTCATAAGCAGTTCGCGTTTGATTTGCATAGCAACGACATCAAACTCTTTTTGTTCCCCAGCTTTTTTATCTGTATATTTTACAAGCATAAAGAAATCGTTAGATATTTCGATTGGTTCTGAAATTTTGTCTTTTTCTAGAGAACTAAGTGCAGTGCTAACTTCTGGAAAAACAGAATTTAGAGCAATAAATCCTTTATCTGGATTTGAATTATCAACGCTATCGTCAGATGAAGCTTTTGCTGTTTCGATAAAAGATTTTCCAGATTCAATTTCTTTTTTAAGCTTTTCAGCTTTTTCTTTTGAATTAGTTACAATTTGAAAAACATGATAGGTTTCTGGTTCAACGTATTTTGTTTTATTTTCTTCGTAAAACTTTTTAGCTTCATCTTCTTCAACTTTTACGTTAGTTACACAACTTTGTAAAAATTCACCTGCTAATCTATCGACTAGAGCTTCATGATAAAGTTTATTATATTCTTCAGTTTTATTAATTCCATCTTTTGTGCCTTTAACACCGAGAATATTAAGTTCAACTAATTCATTAAGAAGTTCTTTTCTGCCTTCGGCTGTTGAATAGTGTTCTACAGCCTGAGGGTTAGCTAGTTTTGAAAAAGACTCAAACTCTTTATCATAAATAGCTCTTGTAAATTTTTGCCCGTTAATTTCTGCTAATATATCTTCTGGCGAGCCTTTTACATCATTTACAGCAAATGACACGCAAGAAATAGCAGAAAGCATTAAAAATACTATTAAAGCACAATAGTGCTGATATTTTACAGTCATAAAGCCTCCGCTTCAAATTTATTTTTTAAAATTATAACATTCAGCTTTTAGAAATTCAACTATAAAAGGTTATAATGAAATATAATAGTCATGATAAACTTTATCGTTGATTGGTTCTATATTTGCAGCTTCCATAGCTTTTTCACTTAGCAAGATTTGCCCTATTCGTTCTTCTGCAATAGTCCTAAGCACAGAAGCAACAGCTTCTTTTTCAGCTTTAAAATCACCGCGTTTTAAAACACACCATTCACGACCATCATAACATGCAAAAAAAGTATTGCCTTTATAATAAACATCAAAAGTTAAAGGTTTTTCATGACTAAATAATGCATAATCTGCTGCAGCATAAGCACGATTTAAAAAATATGAAGGCGGATAAGGTATACCAATAAATGGCGTAAACTTAGATTCATCTATATCGTCTTGATGAAGTATTACTCTATCGTGACGCAGAATCTTTCCTTCAGTAACATCGCTAATATTCACATATCGGTATGTTCTATCTGGCTTTTGCCCAATTAAAGACATCGATTCGTCAATCTGCTCATTATCAGCAAAAAATACAACCGCTTTTGCGTTTCTTTTTAGTGCTTCACGTTTAATCCCATCTAACAATGCTTTCATGACTTGAGGAAATCTATAATTCTCATGAATTCTTGCACATATAGCGTGCAATTCCCCATTTGCCTGTTTTACAAAATCAACATGAGCAAAAATTACGTTTCCATAAGCTAATACCCAACTAGAACCAGGACATCTAGCAATTAGTTTTGCGTGTAATTTACAGTTGTCAGCTTTATCAAACCAAAAGCCTTCCAAAATTTCTGCCGAACAATGCATATCTGCGACAGGTTCAGCATCTTCCTCATATAAATAAGGTCTGAATTCCAGACGTTTAAATATTTCTTGCATTTTCCATATCCTTGTTTTGCGGTCTAGTTTCACCGCAATATTATGCACATACTAACAAATTAAAAATACTTACGCAAGAGGATAAATAGCCTTTTACACAGAAAGATTAATGAATAGCGTTAAATTGTCCGATAAATATAATAAAAAAGATAGATAAGGACAGGAGGCTGCAAATGAGAAAACTGGTATTAGCTTGCTTAATGTCGATTTTGCTTAACTCACCTGCATATACACTTTCGTTTAATTCCTCAACAAACAGTTATCAAGACGAAGGTATGAAAATGTATGTTAGAGGCACAACCAGATTACAGGAACAAAATTATTCAGAAGCTTTAGTTTATTTAAACAGAGCGGTCAAATTACGGCCCGATTTGGCAGAAGCTTTTCACAATTTAGGCTTTGCGTATGAAAAAAGTAATGACGTTTCAAACGCCGTAAAAGCATATGAAAAGGCAATACAGCTAAAACCAGATTATGCAACCGCTTTAAATAATTTGGGATATTTGTTAGCGACTTCCGAACAAGACACAAAAAGAGCNNACCAAATTCAGCCAATTTTAGAGATTCCTTAGGTTGGGCTCTTTATAAATCAGGTAAAAACCAAGAAGCAGTAAAACAATTTAAAATTGCGTTAAAAATAGACCCAAACTTTGTAAAATCTCATTTTAATCTTGGCTTAGTAGAATATACATTAAATAATTACCAAAATGCTATTGCTTGCTTTCAAAACGTAATACGCTTAAATGCAAGTANNGGCTCTTAACTACTACAAACAAGGTTTAAGCAGAGTTTCAGACAACGATCCTATTAAAAAACATCTTGAAAAGAAAGTAAAACAACTTACTGCCGATTCAAAACATCAATATTTTGCAAGCGCAAAAAAAATGCAAACAAGTGGAAGTTCTAAACTTCAAGATTTTATTAATCGTAAAAGCAAGTCTGGACAATTATCCGCACAATACAATAATTATACTCAGCCATCAGGAATTATTTCCGAAACTAACACCGGTTTTACCCCTGTTTCAGTTACAGGAACAGGAGACGATTTATATAGCACAATACAAACCGCATCAAATAATTATCTTTCTAAAGAAGCTATTGCAGCAAGAAACGCAAGAGACACAAACACGTGGGCTAGGTCTTATTCTGTATCTTCAATTCAGCCCGTTTCAACACCGAAAGAAATATCCGTTTCACAAGAACGTGAGCTGGAAAGAAAGTATAGTTTAGCAAAATCATACTTAGATAGAAATTTAATAAACGAAGCAGCTGCAGAGCTTAATATTATTATAAGATCTGCTCCTCAAACAAGTATGGTTTCAAGACAAGCAAAAAATCTTCTGCTAAAAGTTGAAAAACNNGAAAAAGCTAGCACACATAGTGATATGGGTAAAGACTTTTTCCGTTCTGGCCAATATAAGCTTGCTGAAAATGAGTTTCAAAAAGCACTTCTATTAGACCCAGAAAATGCAGAAACATATAAAGATTTAGCTCTATTAAACTATAATCAAGGAAAACTTCAAGAAGCCTATGAATATAGCAAAAAAGCTATAGCATTAAATAAATCCTTAAAAGAAGCTTATATTGTCCTTGCGTCACTATATTCCAAAAAAGGTAGAACAGACGATGCAATGAGAACATTAAGAACTATTTCGGAAATATCAGGCAAACGTGATGCCGTAGATGAACTTGCAGAAAAAATGATGGCTTCCTTAGCCAGTACAATGTATTGATCATGAAAACAATTAATACACCCTTTGCAATAATTGGTCTTTCTGAATTTATAGATGGCGATTTATCTTTTTACAGACATTCTGAAGATGAAAACATATCCAAGTGGAATCAGCTTGAAATAGTTAAAAAAAATAAGTTGCCTCAACCATGCTGGTTAAATCAGATTCACGGTAAAGAAATAGTCATTAGCGATGGCAATACCAGACATAAATTAGCTGATGCNNTAATAACCCTATAGGCATTTTTACAGCCGATTGTGCTCCCATTATTCTTTTTGGAAAAAACTTCGCTGCTGCTATTCATTCGGGTTGGAAAGGAACAAAACAGAATATTGCATCTCAAGCCATAAATAAGCTACAAAACGAGTTCGGCGTTCTTCCCCAAGACATAATGGGAATAATAGGACCTTGCATAAATCAATGTTGCTTAGAATTAGGCGAAGAAGTATACGAAGAGTTTATAAAAGAAAACAAAGAGTATGAAAAATTCTTTGTTAGGCGAAATAAACCTCATCTAGACATGCGCGGTCTAATAAGATACCAACTAATAAACGCAGGGGTATACGACGAGCAAATAATGGATATTAACGAATGTACCTACTGCAATGTTGGCGGTTATTTTTCTTATAGACGCCAAAAACAACGAAACGGAACAATGTTTTCTTTTGTGTCATTAAAAAATCACTAACTTTTATTTATTAAAATGACGATTAATATCGTAAATATTTGTCGTATTGCTCTGAAAAGGAGAAAACCTTATGTGGAAAAAGGTTACTAACACAACGGCGGGAAGGATAATGGCAGCATTTTTCATGGTTGCCATGGTCTTTAGTCTATTCGGCTGTTCGTCCGGCGTAAAAAGTTCAGGATTAACAGACTATGAAGCGCCAAACGTTCCTCAAAACGTTACAGGCATTGGTAAAGAAAAAGCAGTTCAACTTAGCTGGTCTGCAAACACGGAATCTGACCTTGTTGGTTATAAGATTTACCGCTCAACAAGCGCAAGCGGTCCTTTTACTTATATAGCAACAATAGGTAATATCCCAGCACCTGCTTATTATGACGATGATCAGACAAATAAGCTTGTCAACGATCAATACTATTATTACAAGATTTCAGCTTTTGACACTCAAGGCAAAGAATCAGATCTTTCTGTAACTAATGCTGTCCAGGTTAAAGCTGGTCTTGCTTATGAAGAAAAACCTGCTAGGGTTGTAAACCTTATTGCTAGAGCCTCTCAAGACGCAGTATATGTTTCTTGGGATAAAGCTACAACTTCTAATATTAAGGGTTACAATATTTACAGAGGTTTAAGCGCAAATGCAGGTGGCGTTACTTGGATTAGTTCTGTTCCACTTTCTACTCCAGGATTTGTAGACACTTCTATTAGCAAATCTTCAGCGGAACAGTATACTTACATTGTTAGAGCCTTTACTGAAACCTATACTGAAAGTGAAAACTCTGACCCTGTTCAAGTTACTTTAAAATCAGGTGACGATACTATTCCATGCGCTCCCTATGATTTAGCAGTAAGCACTGATTCAGACCCTGTAATCACATGGCATAAACCTATTTATAACGAAGATGGGTCAGCTATTTACAATGATACTAACGCAACTCAAGATTTAGATGCATTCTTAATATTTAGAGCAAATTCAAACGATGCACTGTTCTCTTTAATCGGAATCGTTCCAGATAACGGAAGTTCAAATCTAACTCAGACTTTTAAAGATGTAAACGGCAGTTCTTACAATCTATTTGCAGTAAGAGCATTAGATACTAATGGAAATGTCAGTAAGCTTAGTTCAGTAATAAGTCAATCTCCAAGCGTTGACTTACCAGCTACTCCTCAAAATTTAAAAGCTTCATCTTCCAGTGTAACAGAATCTGGTATTAAGCTTTCATGGGACGCTAGCGCAAATGCTGCAAGTTACAATATTTACTTTTCAACTTCTGCAGGAGAAGGATTTGCAAAAGCCTGGACAGGACAAAGCCATTGGAGTTCAACTTCAAGTAACGTTATAAACGTTTATCCAAGTGCTTATAATCAAAATCCAGACAAAAAAGGTCAAAAACTTGAATATGGTATTCCTTATTTCTTTAAAGTATCTGCTGTAAGCGCATCTGGCAAGGAAAGCGAACTTAGCAACACAGCTTTTGCATATCCTGGCGGTGCTTATGTAGCAATGCTTGAAGGGGAAAATCCAAATTGGGAATTTGAACCAGGAACTTCCAATGATGGCGTTCAGCATGTTTACATAGCATATAATTCTACAACATATCCAAATATAGATATGTATTCAGGAGCAGGCGTTGCACTTCTCGTTGGCTATACAACCGGAACAGGAACAAGCGCTGATAGATACAGATACGGTGCAGGTTCTTTATTCTCATCTAGTTATTTTGCATTACCAAAACCAGCTTCTTCTGGAACATATTATAAATATAATGTATATGCCTATTACTACCCACATCCAACCAGTGGTAACTGGAGATGTGAAATCAGAGAAAACGGTATATTAGCTTCCGCACTGCTACAAAAAGACATACCTGCCTATAACAACGTAGCAAAAGGAAGAACTGTAATGAATATCGGTCAGATTGCCGTAGGCGCTAGCACATCAGGTGTTGATATTGACCTTACCGCATTAAGCGCAGGCGCAGGCGGACAATGCACATTGTTCCTTGATTCTTTGGTATTCGTAAGATCTAATTAAGATTTCATTGTAACTTTTCCACATATAAAACACCGTTTCCGCAATGGAAACGGTTGTTTTATTTTAGTTAAGGCTAATATTTGACATACAAGCCTATTACTGATATTACATAGATAATTCTTTTATGGTGAGATAAAATGAACAACGGTAAAGAACGATTTAAACTGGCTTCGCCTTTCCAGCTTCGAGGCGACCAACNNTGCTTGGCGTAACAGGTTCTGGCAAAACATTTACTATGGCAAATATTATTGAAAGAATTCAACGTCCTGTTTTATTAATAACTCATAATAAAACGCTTGCAGCCCAATTATATAGCGAATTTAAAGATTTCTTTCCAGAAAATGCGATAGAATATTTTGTTAGCTATTATGATTACTATCAACCAGAAGCCTATGTGCCATCTACAGACAGTTACATAGAAAAAGACTCTGCTATCAATGAACAAATAGATCGTTTTCGACATGCAGCAACTACTTCGCTTTTTACAAGACGAGACGTTATGGTTATAGCTTCTGTAAGCTGTATTTTTGGGTTAGGTTCTCCATCCGATTACTCAGATTTAAGAGTAGAACTTGCTGTTGGAAAAGAAATGTCTAGACAAAAACTTATAAAAGATTTAATTGATATTCAATATTCAAGAAATGATTTAGACTTTCATCGTTCACGATTTAGAGCCAGAGGAGAAGTTGTCGATATCTTCCCTGCTTCAAGCGAACAAGCTTTAAGAGTAAAATTTTTTGGAGACGAAATAGACAAAATAGAGCAATTCGACCCACTTACAGGTGAAGTATTAAAAAAGCTGAAAAACGTGGATATCTTTCCTGCGCAACACTTTGTAACTACCGAAGAAAAACGTGAAAGAGCTCTTTTAAATATAGAAGAAGAAATGAAAGAGCAAGTTAAAAAATTTGAAGCTGAAAAGAAACTTATAGAAGCACAACGAATATACGAAAGAACACGTTTTGATGTCGAAATGATGCGTGAGACTGGTTTTTGCAAAGGAATAGAAAATTATTCAAGACATTTTTCCGGAAGAAATGCCGGCGAACCTCCTGATACTCTTGTTGATTACATACCTAAAGATTGCCTCATTATACTTGATGAATCGCACATGACTGTTCCTCAATTAAAAGGTATGTGCAGAGGTGACAGAAGCAGAAAACAAACATTAGTTGATTATGGTTTTAGACTTCCTTCCGCGCTAGATAACCGATGTTTAACTTTTGAGGAATTCTTATCCCACAAAAGACCATTGCTTTTTGTTTCTGCAACACCTGGTCCTTATGAATTAGAATCATCTGGAGAATACGTAGCTGAACAGTTAATACGCCCGACAGGACTTTTAGACCCTAAAATCACAGTAGTCAAGTCTGAAGGCCAAATAGATTATTTAATAAATAGAATCGAAGAAAGAATACAGCGTAACGAAAGAGTGCTTGTTACAACTCTTACAAAAAAGATGGCACAAGAACTCGCAAGTTATCTTTCCGATATGAATATTCCAACAACTTATTTACATGACGAAATAGATACCTTAGATAGAATTGAGATTTTGAGAGATCTAAGAATTGGTAATATTAAAGTCTTGGTAGGAATAAATCTTTTACGAGAAGGTCTAGATTTACCAGAAGTTTCAATGGTTGCCATTTTAGATGCCGACAAAGAAGGTTTTTTGCGCTCTTCATGGTCTCTAATGCAAATATGCGGACGTGCTGCTAGAAACGCCAATGGTGAGGTTTTTCTTTTTGCAGATAAAATAACTCCTTCAATGAAATATTGTATTGATGAAACAGCTAGAAGAAGAGCTATACAGGAAAAATACAACAAAGATAACGGCATAGAACCTAAAACTATAATAAAATCACTGCCAGCAGTATTTACACTAGAAGAAAAAAATAAAACAAATATACCCCAAGAATCAGATCAAAATAAAATTTTAGAAATGATAAATAATCTTAAAAACGAAATGCAAAATGCCGCCTCTAAAATGGAATTTGAGAAAGCAGCTATGATTAGAGACGAAATCATAGCACTGCAAGAAGAACACTTAGAACTAGGTGTAATAGATAGTTTAACAAAAGCATTAAAATCTGGAAAAGAAAAAGGTGCCTCAAGACGGCGTGCCATGAGAAAAACAAAGCAAATCCCTTTAAAAAGATAAAACAGTAAAATTTTATTTTCTCAAACTCTTGCGTGTTTTAAATTTATCTGTTATATTTGAGTTATAAGCTATTTGACAATTTTATCCTGCGTTGTGCGTGATGGTGCAGGTCAAATTGAGCCGACACCTGTTCCTTAAAGGGAATCCTGCTTCTGTATGCCTACTGGACAAGATTACGAGCATGTTTACATGCCACGAATCCCAGACGGCGCTCACAGACGGACAACCGCACTGTTAAGTGGGTTCAATTTCATCTTTTACACGGCAATCGCGGGATTCTACATATTAACAAAACCGTTTGAATGATTTTATTCAAATGGTTTTGTTCTTTTTAGAGCATTTTTTTTAAATATTCTTTGCTAAAAAAACATTAAGCTGTTATAGTATTTTTACATTCTGCAAATAACTGCATAATAAAAGGACGATAAAATGGAAAAAGTTATTGGTCAGGTTCCAGTAGGAATTAGTAACAGACACATACACGTTACACAAAGCGATCTAGATGTTCTTTTTGGAAAAGGTCACCAGCTTACAGTAAAAAAAGAGCTTTCTCAGCCTGGTCAGTTTGCCGCTGAAGAATGTGTTACAATTAAAGGACCTAAAGGTTCAATCGAAAAAGTTAGAATTCTTGGTCCAATGAGACCAGAAACCCAAATTGAAATATCGTTAACAGATAGCTTTAAGCTTGGTATTCAAGGCGTTTTAAGAAATTCTGGCGATGTCGCAGGAACACCAGGTTGCGAAGTAATAGGTCCAAACGGCACTCTTCAATGTCCTCAAGGCGTTATAGTAGCTGCCCGTCATTTACACTTAAGTCCATCAGAAGCTGCTGAATTAGGTCTTAAAGATAAAGACATAGTTTCAATAAGAACTCAAGGTCCAAGAGCTATCGTTATGAGCAATGTTCTTGTAAGAAGTGGCGATAAACATGCAAAAGAACTCCATATAGATATGGACGAAGCTAACTGTGCAGCCCTTAAAAACGGTCTTATGGTCGAAGTTCTAAAATAATTATATAAACTAAAAAAATATTAGCTAATATTTAAAAATATGTTAAAATAAAAAGCGAGGATTTTACCTCGCTTTTGTTTTAAATTAAACTTAATAAAGGAAAAGGAATCAAAACATGCGAGCAATTTGTATAGTATTAGACAGCGCAGGTATTGCGCCAATGCCAGACCAAGCCGATTACGGAGACGTAGGAGCTTGCACAATCCCCAATATAGCCAAAGCATCTGGCGGTATTAATCTTCCAACAATGCAAAAAATGGGTTTAGGTAACCTAAACGAAATTCAAGGCGTTGCTAAAGAAGCAAATCCAATAGCCTCTTACGGTGTTATGGCCGAACTTTCACCAGGAAAAGATACAACTACAGGACACTGGGAAATGATGGGTTATAAACTAAAATATCCTTTGCCAGTATTTCCACAAGGCTTTCCCAAAGATTTCATGGCAAAATTTGAAAAAGCTATAGGTAGAGAAACATTAGGTAATTATCCTGCTTCTGGCACAGAAATAATAAAAGAATTAGGCGACGAACACGTTAAAACTGGTAAACCTATCGTATACACTTCAGCCGACAGCGTTTTCCAAATTGCAGCGCACGAAGAAGTTATTCCTTTAAAAGAGCTATATCATATTTGCCAAGTAGCAAGAGATATGCTCCAACCACCCGATTTAGGTGCCGCAAGAGTTATCGCAAGACCTTTTATCGGTTCTAATGGTAATTATACAAGAACTCCAAATAGACATGATTTTAGCTTAACACCAGACGAAACAGTACTTGATGTTCTAATGTCTAAAGGAATTACCACACATGGCGTTGGCAAAATATATGATATTTTTGCAGGGAAAGGCGTAAGCAGCGGTCCTATTCCAACAAAGAGCAACGATGACGGCATGGCAAAAACAATGGAAGCTCTGGATATAGTAAAAGATGGCTTTATATTTACAAATTTGGTCGATACCGATATGANNGATATGAAATATGGTCACAGAAGAGATGTTCCAGGTTACAAAAAAGCTCTTGAAGATTTCGATAAATGGTTAGAAGGCTTTATTACAAAATTAAATAAAGACGATTTGCTTATAATTACAGCAGACCATGGTTGTGACCCAACCTACAAAGGTAGCGACCACACAAGAGAAGCCGTTCCTTTATTAGTTTATCAGCCAGGCAAAAAAGGCATTAATTTGCACTTAAGATATGGTTTCTGGGATATAGCCGCAACTGTTGCTAAACACCTTGGCGTAGAATACGACAAAGGAACTCCTGTATTCTAATATNNCGCAAAGAGGAACAACTAAATATTAATCACTTGGCGTTTCATTCGGATCAACAAGATTAATAAGGAAACTGAAATAGTGATTTTCATTTGCAGTATAGGTATTAACATAAACCGTTGTAGTACCTACTTTTGTTCCATAGCGACCATATACAATGCCTTCATAACCAGCAGCCATATCAAGACGGACTACAGCTACGTTATCTCCAACACTGCATGGATCGCTATATTCTTTATAAGGCAAACTACAAGAGAAAGACAAACCGTTTGCTTGCAAATTTGCCAATGATGTAGATAGGGACGAAGGAAGTCCTACAACTGGCATAATTTCAATCCAAGCATGTTTATACTTAATATAGGATTGAGCTCCAATTTCCCATACATCTCCAGAACCAAATCTTTTTAAAGAAGTTCTAGAGTCTTCTTTACTAAAGTCAATATCTATTCTTCTTGTTTCATTATTAGAGTTTGCTAATACACCAGGTTCAACTAAAGCAACCATGTCGTCATAGCCATGCAGTTGTGCTCTAAACTGGAAGCCATCTTTAATATTGCTTATTGGAACATTAAAGAAAGTCTTTCCATCGTCTTTTGGGAAATCAATCGCGCCAGTAGCAACAGTCATAGCAACAGGAGATTCATCTATTCTTTCAATAAACAAGTTAATAGGATAACTTCCAACATAATCAGGAACGTTTACAGCTCTAACTACAAGATTGAAACCAATAGGATCTATTTCAGCTCTATAATACAAATCGCCTAATACGTCTATTTCTTGTTTAAATTCAGCATAAATACCGTCTGTATTCTGAATTGCTAACGATAAACCTTTTCCTGAATTTATTTGAATACCATCATATTTCAACTTAGTAACTTTCTGATTTGTAAAGGAATTAGAATCAAGAATTACAGTAAAATCATATCCATCAGCTGGATCAATCGGTTTTTTAGTTGCGCTATCATATAAGTCTATTCTTACGGTAACTTTATGAGAAGGAGCTTCGCTTGTTCTTACCATTCTTATTTGATGCAAATCAACATGTTGTCCACTGAGCACTGATACATATTCTATATCGGTATCTCCAGATGTTTCGCTAGAAGTTCCACTATCGTCGTCTTCACTAGAAGACGTCGAAGTACTTTGAGGGAAGGTAGTTGTATGATACCCTGGTGCTTCTATTTGGAAAACAACGTTATCAGGAGTAACATCTTCAAATACAAAATACCCATTCGCATCTGTTAAAGTAGACAAGAAGGTGTTTATTTGCGATAAAGCAGCACCTGTTTCGGCAGCTTCTTTGCCTAACATTCTTACTAAGCCACCAGCAATTGGTTCTAAAGTATCAGAATCAACAATCTGCCCTGTAACAGTTGCAGTTTTAACGCCAAGCGTATTATCACAACCAATAGCCATGCTAATGACTAGAATTGTAACGACCAAGAACCAGCCGCCCCAGAAACGATAATTCATATTAACAACCCTCCCGGTTTGAGAAGTATTTTTTGACATAGTTTTACACCTCACCTAATTGTAACTACTTGAGCTTCGGAACCATCATCATTAATAACAACTTCATTGCTGAGAGTTCCAGCTGCATTTTCTACCATATAACCTACAAACTTTAACGTATAGCCCGTTGGTATAGCCTGTGTACCCAAATCTACTACTTGAGGCGTTCCAAGCGTTAGACCAACAGGATTAGTTACTGTAGTTTCTGGCCATCTTGTGCCTGTTTGTTCACAATAAGCTCCAACTCTATCTCCAGAGCTAATAGAATTATTGCTATAATAAATTCTTACATCTCTTAAAATTTGAGAAAAATTACTCTTCAAAGAGAAATTCTGATAAATAGTTCCTTGGAAATCACTTTCAGGATAAACTGTTATTGGAGAATTCATCTTATATCCTAGCAAACTAACTTCAATACTTACAGAAGTTCCTCTTGGAATACCAGAAAGAGTAAAACCAGAATTTCCATTTTCGCCGCCAACAACTCCAGTTGCAGTAGCAATAACTTTATTTGATGCTTTAGCATATATAGTTGCAGTTGGTCCTGCCTGAGAAACCCAACCAGGAACATCACTCCAACGACCAACAATGCTATAGCTTTCAGGCTGCAAAGATATTATTCCAAAATCTATATCAGCAATTAAATTATCAGCCGTAAAAGTATAGTTTTTATACCCTGCAACTGATATTGTTATATTAGTTATATCTAATGAGACAGGAACAGAAAAGCCAGCAGTAAGTTCAGTGGGGAGTCTATTTGTAAATGCTTCTTTACCAATTATAATATTGGTATTTCCATATGTCAATGTTGCGCCAGTAACAGCATCTTTAAGTGTTCCCTTAACTGTTATATACTGATTTGCATAATTTTGAACCATTCTCACTTGTGGAACATAAGAAGTCTCACCATTTACAACAACAACTTTAACAGTTCCGCTTGATTCCGCTGTAATAGGTTCATAACCTACTCTATCAAACGATAATTTCCATTCATCTGATCTCATATCTGAAAAATAGTATTTACCATTTGAATCTGTTTTTGCATATTTTGTAGCTTTATTATTTGTATTGCCTTCATTATTTGATTCATCGCCTGAGACAGCAATAACATTAACATCAGCAATTCCAACAAGAGTTCGGCTATCTAAAACAGATCCAGATATACTACCTCCACGTAGACCAAGCGAGCCGTTAGTACAACCAACGAGACCACATAATAACAATATAAATATTGTTGTTAGTATCCCGATTGATCTCGGACTCCTAAGCTTTTCCATATAAAATGCCTCCGGTAAATTCTAAAAATCGGCTTCAATCAAAATTATCGGCTGACATAGTTCTATTATTAAGCTAAATTTTAAAAATGTGAATAAAAAAAATATTTAACAATAAATATCAAGATTGCCGATATAAACAACGAGATATTTTCTATTACATGGAGGCACCCATGGTGAAACAAAGAAACACCCAACATGGACGCTGGCTGCTACTTATATTTGCAGTTATGGCAAGTCTTATATTTACTGGATGCGACACAGGGCATCTTGGCGCAAAATCTGGAATTATTACAGGCTATGTATTAGATGTTAATACAAATCAACCTATTTCAGATATACTTATAACAGCTACTGGGCAAGTTGGTAGTGGCATCTCACATGCTTCTACATACACAGAAGGCGATGGTATTTATAGTTTAGTTGATTTAAAAGCTGGTACTTGGACTCTTTCTTTTGAGAAATACGGCTACGCAATAGCAACAGATTCACAAGAAGTCGTACAACGTCAAATAACTGTAGGTAATGGTGAAACTTATACGAATACTACAATTAAAATGTATAAAACAACCGACAGCTACAAAGGTACCTTAAAAGCTTATCCTGTAGATTCTATAACAGGTAGAGCAATAAGTAATTTTACAATAACTCAAACCTCACCGTATAATCAAAGAAAATCCAAAACTTTTGAAACAGCTGCAGATTTTAGAGATTCAGGCTGGACAAATCTTGAAGGCGGTGAACATCATTATACAATACAAGCGCCAGGTTATAATATCTATGACACTTCTATTGCCAATGAAGAACTAGGAATTTCTGGAAATCCAATAATGATAGGTTCAGGTATAACTAATTTGGGCACAATAAAAATTAGTCCTATTTCAACCATATCTATCAGCGGTTCATTAAAATTACCAGGCTACGTTCTTGATTCAGATAACCGAAGTATCGTAATATGGGCAGAAGCTTCAGGTAAACAAGTAGCTTCGTTTACAGATGGCAGTGGTGAACCTGCGTATATGGGAAGTTTACAATACACTCTTACAAATATTCCTACTTCTGCTGGTTCTGTAAATGTATACTGCAAAGTTAGAGGCTACAATCAAGTAACCTTAAAATCTAATCTAGTTGTAAACGCAACAACTCCAGGCGGAACTATATCTATAGGTGAAAAAGATTTTATTACAGATGTTGAACCTATAACAAGAGACGTAAAAGTCATAGTTCAAAGTTCAAAACCTGAAGAAGGAGATCTTGGCACATTCCCTCCAGGAGACACAGCAAAAGTTATAATAAAACAGGGAAGCTATACTATTCAAGAAACTCAGGTTACAAGTGTTAATTATTTTGGAGAAGCAATACTTCCTAATGTGCCAACAGGCTATCAATTCGAAATACTTGTCCAAAACATTAAACAAGGTTATTTTGCCTCAATGACTGATAAAATGCTAATAGAAGAAGGCAATGGATTCTTTATTATCAGCGTAAAACTAGACGAAGCTTCATAATAGAAAAATTATCTCGAAATAAAAAAACAGCCATTTTATATGGCTGTTTTTTTATTTAACAAACTATAAAATTAAAGAAGTTTAAAGCAGCTTTTCTGCTATCAATGCAGCATCTGTATCAGCATATTTAGTCATAATTATTTCGACATTTTCCTTTACGCCTTCCAAATCGCCTCTTTTTTTACAAATAACAGCCTTTTGATAGTAAGCATTATCAACATATTCACAATCAGGATATTCTTTAATAAGTCTATCAAATTCTCTTTCAGCTTCAATTAACTTATTATCTTTCAAAAGCTTGCAGCCTTTATAATAACATTCATCTGCTATTTCTTTGCCTTGTCCGATTGAATGAAGAAGTTCTGCATATTCATCTTTTCCAAAATAAGCAGCATCACTATCTGGATATACTTCCATTAAATATTCATACCATTGCAAAGCACCAACAATATCGTCCTTTTTCAACGCTATTTTCGCTAAATTATAACAAGCATTATCAGCTAAATCGCTTTCAGGATAATCCTTTATAAAATTACGAAAAATCGATTCAGCGCCATCTATATTACCTTCTCTAAATGTTTTGATCCCCGAGTTAATAATATCTTTTTCCGTCATAATCACTTCTCCTTAGAAAAATAATTTTCAAAAAAGTCTTTTTTAAAATTATTAAAACGCTTTTCTGAAAGAGCACACCTTATCTCTGATATTAAGTTTAACATAAAAGTAATATTATGCAAGCTTGCCATTCTTAAACCTAGTATTTCATTAGCTTTAAAAAGATGCCTCATATAGCCTTTAGAAAAAGTCTTGCAAGCGTAACAATTACAAGTTTCATCTATTGGTTCATCATCTAACTTCCATTTAGAATTTAAAAGGCTTATTCTTCCTTTTCGAGTAAAAACAGTGGCATGTCTTGCAATACGAGTAGGATGAACACAGTCAAACATATCTATTCCTCTTTCGACTCCCCAGAATAAATCTTCTGGTGTTCCTACCCCCATTAAATATCTAGGTAAATATTCTGGCATATAAGGCATCATTCCATCTAAGACACTAAGCATTAATTCTTTTGGCTCCCCTACAGATAAACCACCTACAGCCATTCCCTCAAATCCTATATCCTCTGTTCTTTTTATAGAATCCAATCTAAGAGGTAAATACATAGAACCTTGAACTATACCAAACAATGCTTGGCCATTCCTCATAGTTGGGTGATCTTCTCTGCATCGTTTTGCCCATTTAACAGATCGTTCCAAGGCAGCTTTTGCTCTTGATTCATCTGCTGGATATGGACAACACTCATCAAACGCCATCATTATTTCAGAGCCGATCGAACGCTGAATACGCATAGATTCTTCAGGACTTATCCAATACCGCCTACCGTCAATATGAGATGCAAATTCTACTCCGTCTTCCGTTATCTTATTTAGCTTATTAAGCGAAAAAACTTGAAAGCCACCTGAATCTGTAAGCATTGGTCTATCCCATGCCATCATTTTATGCAAACCGCCAAAGTGATCTAAAACATCGGTTCCAGGACGTAATAACAAATGGTAAGTATTGCCTAAAATTATTTGTGCGCCAGCGATATGCAAATCTTCAGGTGAAAGTGTTTTAACTGTACCACATGTACCAACAGGCATAAAAACAGGAGTAAGAATTTCTCCCCGACGCGTATTTATACGTCCTACCCGACCCCAACATTCTTCCGATTTGTATTCAAGAGTAAAAGTAAATTTTGTATCTGTTGTCATATCATCACCATCGCATCGCCAAAACTGTAAAATCTATATTTTTCTTTTATCGCTTCTGCATATATTTCTAATGTTTTCTCACGTCCCATAAAAGCAGAAACCAATACTATAAGCGTACTTTTCGGTAAATGAAAGTTTGTTATCATATGATCTACCGCTTTAAACTCGTAACCAGGCTTTATAAAACATCTAGTTGAATTCCAACCTGTTTTTAACGTGCCATCTGCTTGAATTGCAGATTCAAGAGTTCTTACAGANNCCCGCCTCTTTTGTTTCTTTAAAAACTTTAGCAGTTTCTTCTGGCACAAGAAAAACTTCTTCATGCATTAAATGATTATCTAAATCATCAACTTCTACAGGTTTAAAAGTTCCTAAGCCAACATGCAAAACAACTTCAGCTCTTTTTACGCCTTTTGTATCTAAAGCTTTAAAAACTCCTTCATCAAAGTGTAAACCTGCTGTTGGAGCCGCTACAGACCCTTCCATTTTGGAATAAACAGTTTGATATCTTTCTGGTTCGCTTTCTCGTGAAGTAATATAAGGCGGAAGCGGCATTTCTCCATGTTCTCTAAAAATAGCAACAGGGTCAGAGCCATCAAGCATCTTTAAAACTCTAAGTCCGGATTCTAAAATCTCAACAACTTCAACAACACAATTTTCTGCAAGCACATGTCTTTTACCAACTTTAAATTTTTTGCCAGGCTTAACTAAAGCTTCAAACTTACCGTCGCCTAAGCTTTTTATGAAAAAGACTTCACTATTCCCTGTATTTCCTTCACCAGGCAAAGTATGAATCCTTGCAGGAATTACTCTAGTGCTATTGACTATTAATAAATCGCCCGGCTCAAAATATTCTACAATATCAGCAAAATGTCTGTGTTCAACTTTATCTGTTTGTCTATTATAAACCAATAATCTTGAATTTGAACGTTTTTCCGCTGGTGTTTGAGCAATAAGCTCAGGAGGTAAATAGTAATCAAATAATTCTGTTTTCATTTTTATTACTTACTTTCGGTTACTTTAATTGAATAATTTTTGTCAAGCTCTAATGCTGTAAGATCTGAGAAATAAGAAGCTCCTATTTCCAAAGATCTATCCTGATATGGAACGAAAAAGCTTATTTTATCTATGTATCTTGCTTCGCCAGGTAAAGACATATGCTTAAAATTAATATTATATGTAGTAAATGACTTTGCTATAGTTATACCTTCTGCAACCGTCAAGTCTGTTTTTATAGCTTTTAATACCTTAGAAGCCATAGTGGGAAGCTTAATAAAATTTTTAGCAGTAAACATTTTATTAATTACTGCTTTAACAAATTGCTGTTGTCGTTTAATTCTANNTCTTCCATCAAGATGGACCAACCCAGGCTTAAAATGAATATGTAAGTTTCCTGCGTTATCATCATAGTTCATAGCTTTTTCAACATTTATATCAATGCCATCCATGATATCAACAACACTTACAAATCCTGTATATCCAACTTCTACATATCTATTAATAGTAATTTTAAATAATTGCTCAAGAAGATTTTTTAAATAGTTTGCCCCAAATCTAGGCAGTATTTCATTTATTTTTCTTCCTTTACCATCTATCAAAACTCTTGTATCTCTAGGAATAGATAACATTGTAACAGTTGATTTAGAAGGATTAATGCTTAATAAGAAAATTGTGTCCGAGCGATGAGTGCCTTCTACGCTATCTACACCAACGACAAGCATATTCACATTGCCAATTTGTGTATTCTCTATTTTCTCTTCGCTTGTATCAGGCCAATCTGAAACAAAAGAAGCAGATGCAGTCTCAAAAAACCAACGATTAAGTATATTACCAAAAAAATAAATAGCAATAACAATAAAAGTAAGTTCCCAAAAAGCTAAGAAAAANNTGTTTTAACTCAAAAACTCTTTTAAAACGTTCCGCAAAAGGCATTTCAGCAGTTCTTATTTTTTCTCTTTCAGGAATATGTCTTGAAGGCTCTAAGGTATCAGCTACTGCAATAATTTGCGTTAAAATAGGAGAATCAGATGGAGGAAAAGTGTGATCTCTTATAGCGCATAAAATATCATCACTAACATCTGGAGCATTTTCCATAAGCCAAGCTGCTGCTGCTGGTCCATGAGCAAGCATAGGAGTAGAAAGCATTATATGCGAAAGAGGCATATTTGCGCGTTTTGCCGTTTCAATTATTTCTTCATCAGAAGCAACACGAAATAAATCATGCGCCATTCCTGCTAGATAAGCATCATCAGCATTATAACCAACTTCTCTAGCATATCCAGCAGCCATTTCTGCAACAGCTCTCATATGTTCTCTTAAACCAGCAGGTGATTCCAATTGTTTTGCAAAAACAATATCTTCAGCAGTTACACACATTTTAATTCACACCAAAAAATTCCCAATATTCAAATTCCATCGAACCAATAGTAAAGACATCACCATCGCAAGAAACATCAATTTTTTTCAGAGCATCCATAAAGCCCATTTTTTGAAGTTTATGCTTAAATCTAGCTATTGTTTCATCATTAGTAAAATCAGTCATAGCGACTAATCTTTCTATTTCTTCTCCAGTTACTAACCATTTTCCTTCTTCGTCGTCTGGTTCTATCGTAAATGGCTGTTTAAACTCATAAATTTTTTCAGTTTCATTTGCTGCCAATTCAATAGGTTTTCTTGCTTCTTTAAGTTGTATACTTAAATATTTAAGCAAATCTTGAACACCTTCTTTAGTAGCGCCAGACACTGGAAATACTTTTATTCCTCTTTCTTCCATAGCTTTTTGAAAGTCAGGGAAAAGTTCTCTTGCATCTGGTAAATCCATTTTGTTAGCAGCTACTACAACGGTTTTCTCTGCCATTTTAGGAGAAAACTCTTTTAACTCGTTCATTATGATGTCATAATTCTTTGTTATGTCATCCATGTCAAGCATACTTACGTCTACTAAATGCAATAGAACGCCTGTTCTTTCTATATGTTTAAGAAAATGTGTTCCAAGACCTACGCCTTCATGAGCACCTTCTATAAGACCAGGAATATCTGCCATACAAAAAGATGGAATTCCTTCTGGCTTAACTATTCCAAGACTTGGAGTAAGGGTAGTAAAAGGATAATCTGCAACTTTTGGTCTGGCATTACTTACTGCACGAAGAAAAGTAGACTTTCCTGCATTTGGCAAACCAACAAGGCCAACATCTGCAAGAAGTTTTAATTCCAGTCTCAAGTTTAATTTTTTACCAGGCTCTCCCTTTTCTGCAATACGTGGAGTTCTGCGAACAGGAGTAGCAAAACGCGCATTTCCAAATCCGCCTCTTCCACCCTTTGCCAATATTTCTCGTTGGCCTTTATGGTCTAAGTCGCATATTAAACGCCCAGAGTCTAAATCGTAAAATAAGGTTCCTACAGGCACTTTAAGTATATAATCTTTACCATTGTGCCCAGCCATATTCTTTTGTCCGCCGTTTTCTCCATTTTCGGCTACATGTTTTCTAACAAAGCTCAATTCATAAAGCGTTGTTAAATCGTCTGTGGCTTCAACGATAAAATCACCGCCTTTTCCGCCGTCTCCGCCGGAAGGTCCACCCATGGGAACAAACTTTTCACGATGAAAAGCGACTATTCCGTCGCCACCTTTACCTGATGATATTTCTATTGTTATTTCGTCTACAAATTTCATAATGTCCGATTATATCATTAAACAGAAAAACGGCAAAGTGATTTATAAAAAATCATTGACGCAGAATATAACAGAGTGATAATTTATAGCTTGCAAATCCAACAATAATCGTTACTGGAGGCATGAATGAAAGTTCCATTATTAGACCTTAAACCGCAATACGCTCAAATAAAAGAACAAATAGTACCAGAATTACTTAGTATTTTTGAAAGCCAAGCATTTATTCTAGGACCAAAAGTCGAAAAATTAGAAAAAGAAATGTCTGAATATATTGGCGTAAAACATACATTGGGTTGTTCTTCCGGAACAGATGCTCTTTTATTGGCTCTTATGGCATTAGATATTAAACCTGGTGATGAAGTTATTACAACTCCATATACCTTTTTTGCAACAGCAGGTTCAATAGCTCGTACTGGCGCAAAAGCAAAATTCGTTGATATAGAACCAGATACATTCTTAATAGATGTAAACAAGATAGAAGCCCAAATAACACCAAAAACCAAAGCCATTATGCCTGTTCATTTGTTTGGACAATGCGCAGACATGAAGCCATTAATGGATATAGCAAATAAACATAATATTCCAGTTATAGAAGACGCAGCCCAAGCAATAGGCGCAAAATATTACGGAAAACAGGCTGGAACCTTTGGCAGCGCTGGCTGTTTTAGCTTTTTCCCAAGTAAAAATTTGGGTTGTTTTGGTGATGGTGGTTTAGTTTCTACAAATTGCGATAAACTTATTGAACGACTTAAAGGTTTGAGAGTTCACGGCGGTCAAAAACAATACCATCATCAAGAAGTAGGTTTAAATGCACGTTTAGATGCTATCCAAGCAGCTGTAGTTTCCATAAAACTTCCATATCTAAATGAATGGACAGAAAAGAGACGTAAAAATGCTGCATTATACAATGAACTATTCAAAGACAATCCAAATGTTATTACGCCAGTAGAAAAAGAAAATCGTTACCACATTTATAATCAATATGTAATTATAGTAAATAAACGCGATGAATTAAAAGCACACTTAGCAGAAAAAGAAATTGGTTGTTCTATTTATTATCCACTATCTCTACATCAACAAGAATGTTTCAAAGATTTAGGATATAAAAAAGGCGACTTCCCTGTTTCTGAAAAAGCTGCAGATCATTCATTGGCAATTCCTATTTTCCCAGATTTAACAAAAGACCAAATCGAATTTGTAGCCGAAACAATCAATAAATTCACCAAATAAAAAAGTTAACCTGCCAGTTATCTTATTTCTGGCAGGTTCTAATATAAATGCAGGCAAATAAACAAAATCACGAGATAACAAAAAAAATAACAATAAATTTAGTATTGTTAATAGTTTTTTTTATTCTTTCTTTGTTAGCCGCATATTTTTACAATAAAGC
>LXOW01137667.1_pt1 | contig 28974 bp, 18 predicted proteins | sample 1368591 | NCBI WGS metagenome assembly LXOW01 (sample SAMN04884650, study PRJNA319009) | bovine gut metagenome | isolation source: Cow rumen | host: Bos taurus | place: Italy: Legnaro (PD) | collected 2014-07-09
TATATTATCTTATTCATAACGACCTTCATTTAATGTTTGCGGTAAATCCGTATCTGTTTACATACATCTACAGTTTACACGGTAAATCCACGTTTTTACATTCATTCGTGGAGGTCGTTTCATATTGTCTTAAATGCACTGCGATTCTTCACAGAAGAAAAAGAAAAATATAACTCATGCTCATGCGTGTTCAAAAATGCTCATTCGTCACATATTCAAAAAATGTTGCCGCGTTTTACGAATAAAACTCTTCATGATGTATTCCTGTCATCAGACAGGAACACAGATGTTTTTTAAGCATTATCAGACTGAAAAAGATATATCGTTTTCATATCAGTGTACACGGGAAAACCCGCAAAATATGAAACTGTTTTCATAAAACACCGGTCATGAGACTCGCGAATATTTTCTATTCTGCAGGCTAAACGATGAAAAATTCCCCAACATATCAACAATTAAAGAAATTTAATATTACTCTGTTTCACGTGTATGAAAATTTAATATATACAAATTTAAAAAAGTGTGAAACACATTGATTTCACTAGACTTTTAAAATGCAAGCAAAAAATTTAAAAAAATTTTTACATTTTTCAAAAGTATTAAAAATCAAGGGATTAGAGACTTATCCACAAATTTATTGACATGACTGTAAACAATTTCAGGGTACAACACGGCATAATATTTTTTTTAAACTCTTGACTTTTATATTTTATTACTTATACACATAAATAATATCTTTTCTTTTTTAACACAAATCACACAGACACATTTGTCCGATTGATTTTTTTTAAACCGTTTTCTGTTTGTAATTCCACCACAAATCCTAAAAATGAGCATAATGCAGTCAATATTCCGGGATTATCCGGAAAAAAAACTCTGATAATATTTCACCACCTTTAATAAATGTGACATCGGTTAAATCTTAACTGCAGAAAATGACAGACTGTGAATAAAAAAACCGTTTACCTGACATCACTGCCGCATCAGAAAAAAGTCTAAATAATGTTCAAACAGAATCTAAAAATCGTATTTATGCAGCCCGCGGGAACTGGCTGAATTTCTAAAAAACGCCCCGCATTATCTTACTTAAAGAATTTTCTGTGCTATACAAAACAGCTTTTGGCCGATACCTCGGTCTTACCTTTTAACCGACATTTTTCCACTGCATGTTTCTGTCTGAAACACCGGGTACCGATGTCCTGCATCAACAGGTGCACAATCAGAAGAAAATCCTTATGAACAATGCTAAAACAATAGACAATTTCAACGAATGTTCTATAATTAACCAGTTTATTTTCTGTCTTAAATATGCATCCGGAGTAAATGTAATCCATGTCATCAGATAATATTATCTCTTATGCCAAGAAGCGCAGAGCGGTTCCTGCCAAGCTTTCAGAAGAAAAAGGAAACGTGGAACGTTACTTTTCAGAAAACTGCGTAAGAAGAAACAGAGTCAATAATTTCTTTATTACTGATGAGGCCAACAGAAATTACATCAAAATGTATTTATCGGTTGACGCTCTTCAGTCTAAAAATATCGGAAACTATTAATCAGCTATTTCCTCACGAAAAGCATATACTTCCGTATATGCTTTTCTTTTATGTGCAGTCCTCCGCATTCATCATAAAACCGTCACACACCAATAACCTGAAACAGACATACGATACGGCCCCCTGCATTTCATGATCACGGTCCGCAAATTATCCCCGGGGCCTGACTTTTATCATTTTTATAGAAAAAAATATAATTCAAATATGCCGAGCCAGTAGCATTTATTTAAAGACTATGCAGACAAACTGCGGGAATCACGGCAATTAGTGGTAGAATAGGCATAAATTTCAATAATCGACGATTGCTATTCCAACAACCAATAATAAGAATACATGACAATGGAAAAATCTCTTTTAGAAACATTATCCCCTACTGCGGTGTGGACATACTTCAATCAGATTTGTCAGATTCCGCATACATCAGGACATGAACAGAATATCGGTCAGTTTCTGCTGGATACCGCGGAAAAGCTTGGACTTGAGGCGACCAGAAACGAATCAGGTAACGTACATATTATAAAGCCTGCATCTTCCGGTATGGAAAACAGACCGTCCGTACTCCTTCAGGCACATATGGACATGGTTGGAGTCAAGGATACCGAAAAGGAATTTGATTTTCAGAAGGAATGCGTTACCCCTCTCATTACCGATGACGGTTTTGTTACCGCTGACGGTACCACTCTCGGAGCCGACAACGGCATCGGCATGGCCATAATTCTTGCCATTTTAAATGATGCCTCACTCAGACATCCAAGGATCAAGGCTCTGTTTACCGTATCTGAAGAAACCAACATGAAGGGAGCTGTTGCTCTTACCGCTGAAGACATCGACTGTGATACCGCAATCAACATCGATTCTGAGGATATCGGTGAAATCTGTATCGGCTGTGCCGGAGGAAGTTCATACAATATCGTATACGAACCTGATATCAAAGCGGTACCGGACACCGGATTCAGAGCACTGGAAATCAGAATGTCCAACGGTCTTGGCGGCCACAGCGGCATCGATATCCACAAAAAGAGACTGAACGGCGGCGGAGCAGTCCTTTCCCTCATAAGTTCTCTCAGGGATGAAGGATTCAAGGTATGCATTTCGGATTTCAAGGCAGGAACCGTCAGAAACTCCATTCCTTCAGAAGCCTCAGCGGTTTTATGCATTCCAGAACACCTTATCGGTAAATCCATAAATTCTCTTCAGGATATGATTAACCGACTGCAGACCAAGTTCAGTGAAACGGATTCAAACGCTTCTTTTGAAGTAACCAGACTTGATACCCTGCCTACATTCATGCTGACGGATGAAGCAACCGATGACGTACTGAAACTCAAGGCACTCAATACCAAGGTAACTGAATATCTCGATGACGGTGTTACCCCGCTGACATCCTGCAATATGGGCGTTGCCAGACTGGAAAACAACCGCTTCCATTTTGAGCTTCTGGCCCGTTATGCCACCACCGAGGGAAAAGCAGGAATCGAAAAGAAAATAAACGATATCGTAGCCTCCGGCAGAGCAAAGATCACTCACTACGACTGTTACACTTTCTGGCAGCCGGATTTTGACAGCAGACTTCTGAAGCTGGCATCTGAAGAATATCGTAAGCTCACCGGACTTGATTCAGTAACCACTGTTATCCATGCCGGTCTCGAATGCGGCCTCTTCAAAACACTGAATCCGAAACTGGACGTCATTTCCATAGGTCCGGATATCTACGGAGCTCACAGTACCAAGGAAAGAGTTCGCATTTCCTCAGTGGACACATGCTACAGGTGGATTCAGCATATTCTGGAATCAATCTGAATCTAGGCAGCAGATCCTGAAATACTCCTTCTTTCAGGACAAAGCCTCAAAAAAAACAACCCCGGATCTTCGAAAAAATCCGGGGTTGTCGTCTGTTTAAAATGATCTTACGGTCTTAAAGATCTTTCACCCTGTGAAATACCGCATACGCCTGAGCGGATAATTTCCACAATGTCTACAGCCTGAGAAACTGCAGTCAGGAAATTATTGAGCTCTTCGCTGGTACCAATCACCTGAATGGTGTACAGATCAGGAGTAAGATCCACAATCTGACCATGGAATATATCAGAGATTGACTTAACTTCATCACGAAGATCACGGGTATTTGCTCTAACCTTTGCCAGCATGATTTCACGTTCAATATGACCTGAATCAGCCAGATCAAATACCTTCAGAACGTCAATCAGCTTGTGAAGCTGCTTGGTAATCTGTTCAACTTCATCATCGTCACAGCAGGTTACGATGGTCATACGGGAAAGAGTATCGTCTTCAGTTGGAGCAACAGTCAGTGATTCGATATTGAAACCACGCTGAGAGAACAAACCAACAACACGGCTTAAAGCACCGGCTTCATTTTCAAGAAGAACTGAAATAATATGTTTCATTATGTACGCTCCGTCTTGCTTAAGAACATATCAGCCATTGAACCACCACCAATCTGCATTGGGTATACGCGTGAATCAGGGTCTGCAATGATATCAACTACTACGGTCTTGTCATGGATTGAGAATGCCTTGGCAAGAACATCGCTTAATTCTGATTCATTGTTTACTCTCAGACCTACCTGACCGTATGATTCAGCCAGTTTAACAAAATCAGGTACCGCATCCATGTATGATTCGCTCTGACGTCCGTTATAGAACATCATCTGCCACTGCTTAACCATACCGAGTGAACGGTTATTGATGATAATAACCTTTACAGGTACGTTGTACTGCAGACATACTGCAAGTTCCTGAAGATTCATCTGGAATGAACCGTCACCGGTGAAGCATACTACTTCACTGTCAGGATTTGCAATCTTGGCACCGATTGCAGCAGGGAAACCGTAACCCATGGTTCCCAGACCGCCTGATGACAGGAATCTGCGAGGCTTTTCCAGAGGATAGTACAGAGCGGCAAACATCTGATGCTGACCTACGTCGGTAACAACAATCGCGTCACCCTTTGAAGCCTTGTAAACCTCTTCAACAACCTTTGCAGGATGGAGAAGGCCCGGAGTGATGTCACTTGCGTATTCAAGAGGATGAGCCTGCTTGAATCCGTTGATCTGCTTCCACCAGCCTTCTGAATCAGATTTCATTCTCTGTTCGTCGATATTGTTGTTGGCTTCAAGTTCCTTGAGAGCTTCATTCAGCTGATCAAGAACGGTATTTACGTTACCGACGATTGGTACGTCAACCTCTACGCACTTGGAGATTGAAGACGGATCGATATCAACATGAATGATTCTGGCTTCAGGACAGAACTTGGAAATATTATTGGTTACACGGTCGTCGAAACGGGCACCGAGGGCAATAATCAGATCTGAGTTATGCATTGCCATGTTGGCCGCATAGGTGCCGTGCATACCGAGCATGCCGAGACTAAGTTCATCACTGCCAGGGAAAGCACCGATTGCCATCAGGGTGGTAACTACAGGAATATTGAAGCGGTGAGCCAGATCGTAAACCTTGGCTGAAGCTTCTGAAGCAATTACACCGCCGCCGATGTAAAGAATCGGACGCTTGGCTTCAACAACCATTCTTGCAGCTCTCTTAACCTGACCTCTGTGACCTACAGTGGTCGGATTGTATGAGCGCATTGAGATTTCGCTTAACGGAACCGGATTATAAGGGAACTTGAGCTGAGGGTTCTGAGCATCCTTAGGGATATCAACCACAACAGGACCTGGACGACCGGTTGAAGCGATGTAGAAAGCCTTACGGATGTATTCAGGAATATCGGTGGCCTTCTTGCACAGGAAACTGTGCTTTACAATCGGACGTGAAATACCCAGCATGTCAACTTCCTGGAAAGCATCTGAACCGATTAAGGTTGTTGCAACCTGACCGGTTAAAATAACCATAGGAATTGAGTCGGCATATGCTGTTGCAATACCGGTGATAACGTTGGTGGCACCAGGACCTGAGGTTACGAGAACACAGCCAACCTTACCGGTTGCACGTGCATAACCGTCAGCCATGTGTGAAGCACCCTGTTCATGACGAACAAGGATGTGCTTTATCTTTGATGATTCAAGTAAAGCATCATAAATATGTAAAACGCCGCCGCCAGGATATCCGAACAACTTGTCTACACCCAGATCCTCCAGGGTGCGAATAACCATTTGGGCACCAGATAACATTTCCATAAAAAAGCCTCCTGGGCTTTATTAAAATTTCTGAAAAAACGAAGTCAAGGACCACCTCCACTCATCAGTTCGATCGAGCTGGAAGAGTCTTAAGCATCCAATAAGCTTACTTGACTAGCCGGCACAACCATCCGCTAAAAAAATAATTTTCATAAATGAAATTTATTTAAGAAAACAATCTTTATGAAGGTAAACGGAGACTTTCATGCGGTGTCGTGATAGTCTTCAGACTACATGTACTTTATAACAAAAACAACGATATAATTCAACTAATATAAACAAAACCGCATCCTTTAGGGACGCGGTTTCACACCTGAATCTGAGCAGCCGTGGAATAAGGCCGCACGGTGTTTTCAGACTACAGAAGAGTACTGAGTACCTGCAGAGGATGAAGCACGTTCTTCTCCTCCATGCGGCGTACCTGTTCACGGCAGGAATAACCGGTGGCAAGACAGTATTCAATAGGATACTTCTTAAATACAGGAGCCCAGTTTTCGCGATAGATTTCCTTACTGCGTTCAACATTGGCCTTAAGATGACCGTAAAGCCCCGCCATACCGCAGCATCCGACAGGAACCGGAACCAGCTTAAGCCCAGCCGTCGCAAAAATTCTGGTCCAGTCGGCATGAGTTGTCGGCTTGAGGCTCTTCTGAGTGCAGTGCGCCATCAGATAGTATTCGTGTCCAGCCTTTTCCGCACTGACAGGTCTGATTGAGTCAAGATTGTCAAGAAGCCATTCCTGGGTCAGCTGAACCACAAAATCTCCGCGGCTGTCACCTAAAATCTTTCTGTACTCATCCCTGTAGCAGAGAGTCATTGCCGGATCGATACCCACCATAGGAATTCCCAGTCCGTATACCTGATTGAAGAAATCAGCCGTTGAACGGGCCGCTCTGGCGAATTCCTTCATGTAGCCTCTGATGTGCATTACCTTCCCGTTCGGCTTAAGAGGAAGAATGGCAACCTTCCTGCCCATCTTTGAGGCAAGAACGATAAAGTCGGCAATAACCTTCGCATCATATGCGGAGGTAAAGGCATCCTGAACCAGAATCACGTATTTTCCGCGTTCTTCGGCACTCAGTCCGTTCATTCTGTCAAGGTCAAGATACTCGGCATCGGTGCTCTTCACCAGCGTGTTGAAGGTCGGATAGCTCATCACCGGAACATCCACAAATCCCCAGAGCTTCTTGGTTATGAACTTAACCGGAGCCAGACCGTTAACCGCGTTCAGGAAACGGGGAACCTTCGCCATGTATGGAGTAACCTGTTCGATGTTCTTCACCAGAATATCTCCGGCAGGTCTCAGATATCTGCTGAAATAGAGATTGAGGAATCTTGATCTGAAATCAGGCACGTCAACCTTTACCGGACATGCTGAAGCACAGGCCTTGCATGCAAGACAGCAGTCCATTACGTTTCTTACTTCATGGCTGAAATCATTTACGTTATCCCCGTTCAGTGTGTTGGACACCTTTTCGAAGAAAGCCTTAAGACTGAAACCTGATTCATCAAGCTTCTTTTCCTCACTGAGAACATCCGCACCGGCAAGCTGCATAAGTCTCAGCCATTCTCTTGTCAGTCCGGCTCTGCCCTTTGGAGACTGTCTTCTGTCGCCTAAAAGCTTGTAGGTAGGACACATAGGAGCGGTCTTGTCAAAATTGAAGCAGAGACCGTTACCGTTACAGCTTACGGCAGCCCTGAAGCTGTGTCTTACTTCAACAGGAATCTGACGGTCAAATGAACCGCGCTTGGTATCGTCAACACTTACCAGCTTGTCGGTATCATTGCCGAAAGGAACACAGATCTTGCCAGGATTGATTCTGTTGCCAGGGTCGAAAGCCGCCTTAACCTTTCTCAGTTCGACAAACAGGCTGCCGAAGAACTCCGGACCGTATTCGGCACGATAGCCGCGGCCGTGTTCACCCCACATGATGCCGCCGTACTTTGCGGTAAGAGCCACTACGGCATCGGAAATCTCACGCAGTGTCTTTTCCTGTTCCGGATTGCACAGATCCAGAGCCGGTCTTACGTGAAGCACGCCTGAATCGACATGACCGAACATGCCGTATGTCAGATTGTGACTGTCAAGCAGAGCTCTGAATTCCTGAATATAGTCGGCAAGATGCTTTGGCGGAACCACGGTATCTTCGGTAAAGGCTATCGGCTTGGCGTCACCTTCGGCATTTCCGAGAAGACCTACCGCCTTCTTGCGCATGGCGTATACGGCAAGAATATCCTTAAGTTCGGTACAGGTCTGATAACCGATGATTCCCCTGGTGTTTCCTGACGCTCCGAGATCCCTGTCCAGAGAATCGGTAAGAGACTTCATTCTTGAACCTTCAAGCTCATTGTCCCAGCCGGCGAATTCAACGATGTTGATGCCGTCCATGGTTTTATCAGGAACTTCCTTAATCAGTTCCTTAACGCTGTGCCATACGATATCCTGCTTGGCGAGATTGAACACCTTTGAATCCACTGTTTCAACGGAAAGCGCATTGGCTTCAACCAGAACCGGGGCGTGTCTCAGGGCTGAATCAAAGCTGTCGTACTTGATAACCACAAGAGATCTGTAGCTTGGTATCGGAGTCAGATCAATTCTGGCTCCGGTAATGAAACAGAGAGTACCTTCAGCACCGCAGATGATACGTGAAATATCAAGAGTGTCGGTTTCCGGATTGTATACATGCTTCAGATCGTAGCCGGTAAGGAAACGGTTAAGATCAGGGAATGTCTTTAAAATCTCTTCCCTCTTTTCCTTCGCAATATTGTACACGGTACGGTAAATGCGGCCTTCCATGTTTTCCTGATTCATTTTCGCCTGCAGGGCTTCGCCGCTTACAGGTCCGAAGGTCACGAGAGAGCCGTCAAGAAGTACGGCTTCCACGGTCAGAACATGCTGAGAAGTCTTGCCGTATTTGAGAGAGCCCTGTCCTGATGAATCGTTGCTTATCATACCGCCGAATGTTGCTCTGTTTGAGGTTGAAAGCTCAGGTGAGAAGAACAGGCCGTGAGGCTTTATCTGCTGATTGAGATAATCCTTGATTACGCCTGCTTCAACGAATACGGTACGTTCATTCACATTCAGTTCGCGGATGTCTCTCATGTGACGTGAAAGATCCATGACGATCCAGTCGGTAAGAGACTGACCGTTGGTACCTGTACCGCCACCGCGCGGAGCAAACTTGAGTCCTGCGAATTCAGGTTCTGAGGCAAGTTTGACGGCCAGAACTACGTCATCCCTGTTCTTAGGGAAGATAACGCCCTGAGGCAGTCTCTGATATACGGAATTATCAGTGGCTACCGCCAGCCTGCTTGAATAAGAATATTCAATATCACCGAGAAAGTTGGCGTCTTTTAATCTGTTGAAATAATTCAGATATACAGGATCTATACTGCTTTCAGGATTTATCTTTGGAATCATCTTCTGCACCGTAGTTAAATAATCAGGAAGAATTAGAAAGAATGCATACTTGAGAAACAATGACAAAAATTATTGCTTAATCAAGACAATTGATGTTATTTTCTCACTTTTGTGATTAATTGCAAATAAAACAGGCATTTCAGCGAAGGTTTTTAATGAAAACTTAAATCGGGCTGTTTTTCAGGTCTTCCACCCTTTCAGGCTGAATACTCTGCAATGTATGGAAGCTCCCTGTATGCCTCGTTGTAATCCAGACCGTATCCGATGACAAACAGATTCGGAATGGTAAACAGGGCATAGTCCGGTCTGATGTCTGCGATTCTTCTTTCGGGCTTGTCCAGAAGGGTTACTATTTTCAGGGAAAGAGGATTCCTGCCTCTGAGAATATCGGTAACAGCCCTGAGTGTCAGGCCGGTATCCATAATATCCTCGATAATGACAACATGATAACCGCTGATATCCCTTTTAATGTCCTGTACTATCTGCACGTTACCTGTAGTACTGTCGCCCTGATAACTCTTTACCGACATGAAGGCTATTTCACAGGGAGTTTTCACCTGACGGCAGATATCGGCCATGAACATGAAGGCGCCGTTCAGAATACTAACCAGAAGCAGAGGTCTGCCCCTGTATTCCTCGGTAATCATGCGTCCCGCTTCCCTGACCTTCTCCCTTATCTCCTCTTCAGTTATCAGTATCCGGCTGATATGACCGTAAATATTATCTCTGTCCATTCTCTTCTCTTTTTCCGCAAAAAGGTTATATATTCTGTTTTTACTTACGACACGCTCTTCCGGCAGCTTGAAGATGCCGGAAAATATTTTTAAAAGACCGTTAACGGCGGCGTTATTCTATCTCTTTACGAATATTTTTTCACCATCCGTCAGCCTGACAACTCTTTTTCGCCACCGGATACAGACCTGTACGCCATACGTCAAAAAGGCATGACTCCAGAGGAATCATGCCTTTAATCTCAACTGACTGTCAGCCTCCGGACGTACCGTGAGGCGCAGCCCGGTATGTCAATCTGATTAGATAAGGTGCATACCGAGCTTCTGACATTCCGCTCTCATGTCATCAGGCCAGATACTTGCCTGAATTTCACCGATGTGACCTTTATGGAGGAGAACCATACACAGACGGCTCTGACCGATACCGCCGCCGATACTTAACGGTAATTCATCATTCAGGAGCTTCTTGTGGAAGTAGAGTTCCTTTCTTTCTTCACAGCCTTCAATCTTTAACTGACGGAGTAATGCTTCCTTGTCTACACGGATACCCATTGATGAAAGTTCGAATGAACGGTTAAGGATAGGATACCAGATTAAGATATCGCCGTTCAGGCCTAAAAGACCGTTACTGCCTTCAGTACTCCAGTCATCATAGTCAGGAGCGCGGCCGTCATGCTTTTCACCATTTGAAAGCTTGCCGCCGATACCCATAAGGAATACGGCACCGTACTTCTTACAGATGGCGTCTTCTCTTTCCTTCGGAGTTAAATCAGGATACATCTTAAGAAGTTCTTCACTGTGAATGAAGGTGATGTTTTCAGGAAGGAAAGGCTTGAGATCAGGATAGAATTCGCAGGTAAGGTATTCGGTACGGCGAATGGCTGAGTAAATACGTTCAACAATTGACTTGAGGAAATCAACGGTTCTCTGTTCTCTGGTGATTACCGCTTCCCAGTCCCACTGGTCAACGTACAGTGAATGGAGGTTGTCAAGTTCTTCATCAGCACGGATGGCGTTCATATCGGTATAGATACCGTGACCGGGTTCAATGCTGTATTCAGCAAGAGTCAGTCTCTTCCACTTTGCCAGAGAATGAACAATTTCAGCTTTGGCATCGCCCAGATCCTTGATAGGGAAAGTTACCGCACGTTCAACACCGTTAAGGTCATCATTTATACCGAGACCTTTCATTACGAATAAAGGTGCTGTAACACGGCGTAAACGTAATTCTGTTGACAGATTCTGCTGGAAAAAGTCTTTGATCTGCTTGATTCCCTGTTCAGTCTGCTTGAGGTTTAAAACTGCTTTGTAGTCCTGTGGCTTAATTAAGTTGCTCATAATTGATAGTGGCGTTCATACACGTACAACAACAATCGTGTCGAGTACCAGACTCCTCTTGTTACGGTGAAAAGATAAACACAAAAAACTGCACGTCTGATTTTCCGATAAGGACGGGATTCCAAATCCGGAACCGGATTTACCGTCATGATGCATCAGCCGGTCAGCAGAGTCATTGTCAAAACAACTCCTAACTCAAGTTTATGCTAATGATAAACTTTCAAATTCGAACCTCTTCCGTTCTCCGACGGAAGCTTCCCGGTCAAGGCATCTCATCCAGATTATCCGGGCTAACCCCGCTGTTCCCGCGGTTTTCAATGTTTAAGCTACCTGCCGCAACTTCGCTTTCAGTAGTCTTAATCCGTTGAGCTATATGCTAACAGCTACATTTACAACAAAATGCAACTCAGTTTGACACTTGAAACGTTTAAAGTCAATCATAACTGAATTTATTTTGGCTTTTGCCTTCACATATTCACACTGTTCACCTGCTGCCGGAACAGATGCCGTTTCCGGCAGAAGTTCCTTCTGAAACTGATGTTTCAGCTTTGATGAACATCTTACATTTTCAAACTGTCATTCATTTTCAGTTCCCGCATGACAACCTTTTAAGGGGCAATCATTTCAAATAATGATATAATGCATGTCCGTTGAACAGTTATCCGGTTACTGAAGACGCATCTGCGGAATTACAGACTGAAATCATTTGCTTAATGTAATTCAACAATAAGTACATATGCAATAACCGTTCCATTATGCAGATTTTTTGTTTTACAGTAAAAAAACATAACCATAAAATTGATCGGCAGACATATTTTTACGGGGGCACCGCCCCGCCGTGATTCATTTTTTACCAGTGCATACCTAGTGCACACCTGAAGGATGCACAAAAAAAGTGAATAAAAGCACCATGATTGACGGTCAGCCGGAAAACCTAAATATATAAAGGAAAAGTCAGAATGTCAGAAAACTACTCCGTCCAGAAAAAAACGGCCGGTCTTAACCGACTAATTTTAGTGAATTCATACATTGCCTCAGGAAACGGGATCTATGAATTTGACTTTTCCAGACACACCCAGATAAACGGTGCCAACGGTTCAGGTAAAACCAGTCTGCTTAACCTTATCCCTTTCTTTTACGGTCTGGAGCCCGGCAGAATCACCAGCATCAGTTCCGTCCGCAAGAGCTTCGCCGGCTTCTATCTGCCGAAAGCGGACAGCAGCATTATATATGAGTATGTAACTCATAACGGCACCATGGCCCACGTGGTGGTGAGCAACGCTTCAAGCAACCAGGGCAATACAGCCGTAAGCTACGGATTCATTCCGTCAGCCTTTAATACCATGGATTACATAACCCAGGACTCCATCAACGGAAAATTCAGACCGAAAACCTGGATGGAATACAGGGACACGCTGAGAAAGAACGGCATAAAGGCGGAAAAAATCATCTACTCAGTGGATTTCTACCGTTCGGTAATTCAGAACATTCCCATGGGTGACAATGCCCAGCTGAGAAAAAGATATGCCTTAAGCGGCGGTCACTGTCAGCTCCGCTACGTCGGCAATATCGTTCACAGCATCATTACCGGCAACATCAGCTTTGACAACATCAAACTGCTGCTGACCGATATCCTGAAGCAGGAACACCGCACTCCAGATCTGCAGATAAGGGAACAGGAGCTCACCAAATGGTGCAGTGATACCAGAGCCTTCAAGGAAATCAGCGAACTGACTCCTAATCTTCAGCACATTCTGGAGCTGTTCCACGTTCTTTCCACCGCCAAGGAAAAACTCCTCTCCGGATACGGCAGTCTGCTGTGGTATCAGAACGAAAACGATGAAAGTCTCGGCAACCTCATAAAACAGAGGGATGAAGAGGCTGAAAGCTACCAGAACTTCAGACAGGCAACCGAAGAAGCCATGACCAGACTCCGTTCTTCAAAGGAAGCAGCGGAGGAAAAACTCTCCCGCCAGAGGAAGCTGGTGGAAACCATGGAAGAGGAAAGAGAGAAATTCATTGATGCGGAAGCGGACAAGTGGCGTGAAAAATACCACAACCGCAGCGTTATCGAAGGCTTTATAGACAGCAAGAAGAAACAGCTGGCCACCTTAAGCGAAGGCTACAGCTTCATCGAATCGGAATATGCGGCAACCAAGGCCAAGCTCATCAGCAAAAACAAGGAAGACAGAGCTCCGATAGAGGCGATACTGCATAAATACGAACTTGAAGAAAACAGTCAGCTTGCGGAAGAAGACAGGAAATATCAGGCTCAGCGCAACCAGATTAAGGAACAGGAAATTCAGCGCAAGCACGAACTGGATCTGGAAATCACAGCCAAAAAGAATGCCCTCAAGACTCTGGAAAACGAAAAGAACATGTTCGTGGTTCCTCCTGAAATGCAGCAGCAGCTTGATGAAATAGACGCAAGACTTGAAACCGCCCACGGAGAAAACGGCGCCCTGCAGAAAACAATTATGGAGAGCACCGGAAAACAGCATCAGGCTGAGGCAAAGTGCAATCAGATTGCCCTGCAGTACGTACAGCTTCAGAATCAGCTTGAGAACGCCACTGCGCGTTTTGGCGATCTGTCACGCCGTCTCAGTGCCGACGAAGGCATGCTCACCGGCTTCCTTAATGAATATATCCCTGAATGGAAGAAATCAATCGGCAAGATAATAAGAGAAGATCTGCTGGACAGAACCGATCTGTCTCCGAAAATCATTGATGCTCCCGCAGAAGAAATCAGAGATCCGGCAGAAACCGCAGCCGACAGTACCAAACCTGAACAGTATATCCGCATTGACAACCTCAGACTGGATATCCATGACGTGGCGGAAACACAGAAGGATAACTCCGAACTTGAGGAAGAACGCCGCAGAACCGGAGAACAGTGCGAAAAACTCAGGGAAAAGCTCGGAGAAATGGACAGGGAACAGAATCGTCTGTCCACCGAAATCGCCGAATGCAAAAACGAAATCAACATTGCCCGCAGCAAACTGGTAAGCGAAGCGGCACTGAACGATCTCAACGAAAAGAAAAAGGCCGTAAAGGAATACATTGCCCAGGCACGCATTGCCAGGGAAACCGACATCAGCAGTCAGATTTCAGATATTCAGAAGGAACTCAAGAGACTTGAGGATGAACTCAGGAAGCATCATGAAAAATACGTGGAAATGCTTCAGAACAGCGACACCGACCATCTGGCAAACAAGAGTGACATCGAAAGCCGTTTTGATGAACTGAAAAAGACACAGATGGATCTGCTGAAATCCATAGACAATGAATTCACCACCCAGGTAAGCACACTCAACGAACTGAAGAAGTCAAAGCTCAGCAAGCAGAACATCGATCCGAAGCTGATTGACAAGATTCACGAGGAATGCGAATCCTACGAGAAGGAATTAAAGGAAATCAATTCCAAAACCGCCCTTGTCAGTGAATACGAGCTGTGGCTCAGCGGTAACGGAAACCGTATCAGCGACGAACGCAATCTGCTTACAGAACTTGAAAGAAAGCTTCAGGGCGAGACTGAGATTCTGAATTCAAAGACAAAGCAGAACGAAAGTACCGTCAAGGATTTTGAAAAATCCATCCGTGAGCTCTCTGATGAAATAAAGAGCAGGGAAAACCTGCAGAAGAACATCAGAAACTGCGTAACCGATCTGGACAGCGAACATATCGTCGGCAAACCTACCCAGATCAGACCTGCTCTCACCATCAACAGTGTTCTTTCAGAGACCGCTTCCGGTATTTCCGAATACCGCAAGGCCATGAGAGGCCTCAATGACGAACTCGCTCTTCTTGACTCAAAGATGTCATCACACCGCGCCACCTCTATTTACGGCATGTGGAACGAAGCCAGGGATCTGAATAAAATCAACTACACCTTTACCGGTAATGAAACACAGAGTCAGCAGGAGCTTATCCTGAAAACCATCGCGGCCCAGACGCTGTACACAGGCATTCTTCCTGAACAGAAAAAGATGCTTCTGCTTCAGGAAAAGAATTTATCGCACATGATCAGTCAGTACTATCATTACCTCAAGGAATTCGACAACCGCATTCAGGGCTTCAGCAGAAGAATTTCCGACGTGGTTACCCAGAATCTGCAGTTTGAGGCTTTTGAATCCTTCAATATTGAACTGGAAACCTGCATCAAGCAGATTGCCAGCTGGGATCTCATCGAAAGCATTGCCGACAGCTATGAAAACAGATACCGTCTCTCAGGCGACTACGATCTGCCTGATGAAGCCTTCATCAATAATCTTGACAATCTGGCCGGCAAATTTGTCAACGGTCAGCTGAAGAACGAAGTGAGCGAACTCTTCAACATCGTATTCAAAGTTACCGAAAACGGCAAGGAAAAGACAGCCAAAACCGCCAAGAACCTTAAGGATCTGAGTTCCAACGGTCTGACCTTCCTGCTTATCTGCGCCCTGTACATCAGTCTTATTCATCTTTCAAGAGAAGGACAGGACGTGAACATTCACTGGCCGGTGGACGAAATGAGCAAGCTGTCCAACAAAAACATTCATATTCTGCTTCAGGTTATGAACCGCAACAGAATAGCCATGGTATCCGCGGCTCCGGATCTTAGCACGTCAATTGCATCGGAATTCAAGTGCATCTACCGTATAGCCCGCGACGGCGTATACGTAAATGCTGAAGCGGTAAATCCTATCGGTGAAGCCATTTCACGCAAGCTGCTGGAATCTTAAGGTCGGAAAGGAGATTAAAAATGAGTATCAGAAAAACCACCGAAATGCTTCTTTCAGGTAAATTCGTCTGCGCAGTCACCTCTCCGGAGGCCTTTAACGATCTCAGAAATCCGGAAACCTTCGAAACAGTCAGCAGTCTGCTGCGCCCGCTCAACAGAAAAATCAGTCATACCAAGGGAGGCAACGCCTTCTACGCCTCATGGCTCAATCTTGACGACAACAGCGACCGCGACTCCATTTCCAGAGAATTTGAAGGACTGCGCAATCAGCTGCGTCCGGTCATATCCTTCGTACTGGAACTTATGGACTGCGATCTCAGAGACCATCCGCTGAACGTCGGAGACATTATTTCCGAAGCGGAAATCGTCACCATTCTGGAAAACAACAATTTCCTTAACGAACGCAATGTGGCTCTGCTGCGACTGCTTACCACCAAGCATGCAAGCGCACCAGTTCCGACTCAGGTCAAATTCATTTTTGACCACATGAAAAAATTCGGAATCATTGCCGAAACCATTGAGGGAAGCAGACGCTTCCAGTTCACCGGCAAGCTTGAATATATCTACGAGGTTCTTGAATACATCAACAGCCGTGAACAGATTCTGGAAAAAAATGCCGACGAGCAGCAGTTAGCCGTACAGGGAGACATCTTCAATGGCTAGCGGTGTTAATCAGAAGGTCGGCGGTACCGAACTTATAAAAAGATTTCTGAGTTCCCTGAATCAGGGAGCTGAGCTTATAACTGCCGCCTACAGCGGAAATCTGGAGGAAATTCCGGAGGAACAGAGCAACATCTTCTCCCAGCTCAAGGGACAGAGGGTTCTGATGCAGATTCAGGGCAAGTACAAGCTGAACCCGAACCTGACCTCCATGCTGAACTATCTTCTGGCTCACAGCAACTCCCGTCATATTGAGATTGACCTCATATCCCGTCTGAAGACTCTCGACAGAATTATTCTGAGCTACCTTGAACACAGACAGGCAGGCGAGGATTCCCTGGCTGAAGAGGTTCTCGGTGACATAGAACAGATGACCTTCGACATAACCTTCACCGCTCAGGATGCCGTATACAGTCTGGCCAACAGAATTCAGACCCAGTTCGGTTTTGTTCGCAGCATAAAGGACAAGATAACCGAAAACGAAGCCGCCATAAACACGGCAACCAGACTGGTGGACAATTTCACGGCCTTCACCTTCACCCACATGATGGAATTCATCAATCAGGATACCCCCAACAGTCCCCTTTTCGGGATTCTGTGCAGCGGCCTGCTCAATGAACTCGCCAACTGTCAGAGAGACCTGAACGTGATTCTGATTCAGCTCAGAAACATGCTGGCCACATTCAGAAGTGAAGTACATAAAACAAATATTCTCAAGGCTTTCCACGAACACTACAGCAAAAATCCGGACTATCAGCCGAAGAACTACGCCGATTATGAAAAACCGGATGAACTCTTCATCAGAGCCGCGGACATAGCTCCTGAAGGCTCGGCTCACGCTGACATGAATTCAGACAGCGAAAAGTACAATGAAAGCCTAAGCGTTCTTGTAAGTGAACTGAACAGAAAGGATGCATCCGTACCTGAAAGAACAGATACGCTGGATTCATCAGGAGGTCTTGACGAGGCACCGGAAATCAAATCCGAAGCCATTGTACTGGATGACATAACGGAAGATCTCACGGCCCTGTTCCGCAGATGCATCAGCTCCGGGCAGCCTGTAAGCGCCACTGAATACCTCCGTGAACATGGACTGTCCCACATTCCGTCCCACTGGCTTTTTGCCGTTGGTGCCTTCTATGAGGACATGCCTCCTGAAAACCGGAAGTATTTCGAATGCAGTTTCATAGGTCACAATCAGTACCATGAAATACTCGGAGAACTCGGTGAAAATCAGATAGGTGATAAAATACTCGAGGATATCGTAATCAGTACCAGAGGATTATAAATATCCGTTATGAGAACTCAGGATAAGACTGCAAAACTGAAGCCATAAAAACAATAAGAAACATAATTCACGAGAATCAAACTTAAAGGAAACATGAACAGACAAAATGACTATGACTAATGAGATAAATAAGAAGATGACGGTTCAGTCCGGCTTTAAAACAATCGGAAGCCAGCTGTGCACCGCTTTTGCCACTTTTTTTGCGTCCACCGCCATTGGCATGGCCATCCTTGCCATCGGTCGAAAAATATTTCTGGAAACCTTCGGACCTACGGCCATCCAGCAGATATCCGAACTGGAAAAAATTACCTTCATTCAGACATCACTGCTTTTTGATGCCAAATTCTCATCAACCATATTTCTGCCGGTTCTCATATCAGGCATACTGCTTTTCATTCCACGCCTGAAAAAATACTACCCGAAGACCACCTGCATATTCAGCTACGCTGGCATCATGCTGGTATTGGGACTAACCGTTGTACAGCATTACTACTACGACACCTACAAACAGGCCATCAATACCTTTATCTTCTCTCTTTTCAAAGAAGATCCAGGTGCAGTGCTGTTCACCATCATCAAGGATTATCCGGTGCTTCCGGCTCTGTTTCTAATAATTCTGTTTCTTCTGGTTTACTATCCTGTTTTCAAGTACGTCACCGCATTTTTCAACTGGGTATTCAACGGTATTTTCCGGAAACTCGATAAAACCGGAATCGTACTGTTTCTGATCCTTCAGGTTTTTCTAACCGTATTCATTCTAAGAGGTTCCCTCACAACCTTCCCTCTCCGTCAGGACAATCTGAATGTGTCGAGAAATACGATTATAAACATAGCCACAGGTAACGGTCCTGCTCATTTCTACTGGGCATACAAATGGCACAAGAAGGAAGGACAGAAGCCTTTCGTAAGTGCCCGGGATCTGGTCATGAGTTACCTGAACAACGGCATGGAAACTACCACTGACAATCTTACCGCACCGCTTACCGTAAAAATTCCGGAAAACGAATTTCTGGATAAAAACAAGCCTGACGTGGTTGTTGCCATTATGGAAAGCATGAGTACCCACATGCTGCTTCTTGACAATCCTAGGATTGGAGTTGACGTCTACGGCAGTTTCAGACAGCATGCCGAAAGTGATTTTCTGTTCCTTAACTTTCTGTCTGAAGGCAACGGTACGTCAGATACTCTGATGAGACTCTTTACCGGAGCTCCGGACATGAACCTGTCCACCTCCTCAAACTATGACAAGAAGTTTTTCCTGAACACTGTAAGACCGTTCAGAGAACACGGCTATCACGTAATATTCATCACCAGCGGCCGCAGCTCCTGGAGAAATATCGGCAACTTTCTTACCGCCCAGGGCGTGGATGAAATCATTGACGAAAACGGCATTCGCGAATTATTCCCTGAAGCCACCTCCGGAACATGGGGCATCGATGACGAATACCTGTTCAAAACTGCCTACAGAACACTCACCAGAAAGCACGACAAGCCACTGCTGATATTCATGCTGACCATTACCAACCACCCTCCGTACAGAGTGCCTGATAATGTAACTCCGCAGACGATCCCTCTTCCGAAGGAAATTCTGCAGAGATTCCCGTATGACAATACCGAAACCATCTTTGCGACATTCAGATATGCCAACAATTCGCTCGGCAATTTCATTTCCGAGGTAAAGAATAATCCCCGGATGGCTGAAAAGACCTTTATTGCCGCTACCGGCGACCACAATTTAAGAGGCATCGGCTACAGCAACAGAGTTGACGAGGTTATTCTAGGTCACAGTGTGCCTTTCTATATCTATATGCCGAAGGCTTACCAGAAGGCGACAGGTGTAAGCTATGACTATCACAGATTCGGTTCACACAAGGATGTAATGAGTACCCTTGCAAAACATGCGCTTTCAGGAGGGAAGATGCTGACTACCGGCTGTGACATGCTTAGCGATACCGATATATGCAACTACCCGTTCAGCTATAATGATGAGGTGGGAATCTACAAGAAAAACTCAAGCTATATGATAAGAAACAGTAACTCTGAAGAATACATAGCCTGCTTCATCAGAAATCCTGAAATCAGCTATAAGAACGTTCTGCTGAACACGCCGAGAATTACCGGACTTCAGGCGGATCCTTCAAAATTCAGTAATACGGAAGAACTGTGCAACGATATCGAAAGTTACGATCAGCTGGTTCATGATATCTATCATTACAACATTACTCTGAAGGACAGAGAAATCTCCCGGTAAAAATTATATCTTCATTTCATCTGTATAGTGTAAAGAGCTCCTGCCGGTTAACGGACAGGAGCTCTTTTTGATGGTAATTAACACTAGAACAATATAATTACACCGAAAAGCAGAACAGTAACAAATAAACCAGCAACAGCTGAAACAATGTATGCTGCTATTCCAGGCGGCTCTATTGTTACATATTCTCCTTTTGCAAGACGTCTAATCAATAACTCTACTGATATAAAACGCCAGAGGCAGTAAAACTTGAAAAACACCATTACAAATACAAACATAGCGCAGGCAATTAGTATTAATAGTGTCGCATTAAGAGACAGGTCTTGCCATAAAACAGATTTTTCCGTAATACACAGTTCAATGATCAAAGTAAAAAAGCTCATAACCAGCAGAACCCTGAATATTTTTTCAAGACCTTTAACCATTTTAACGTGATGCGGTAAATTAACACTTTCAAAGAGATCTCTGACTTTTTCAGCAACAGGAAAAGAAAACATAATCAGTACTATAAGCAGTACATTGCCTATAACCACGCTAAAACCTGTATTTCTAAAAACAATGGGAAGCAGAATGTATGCACTAATCAGTGATGTTATTTTCGATAAACTATTTAAAACTTCCTGAAACGCAGTATTTACCGACTTACCTCACTCAGGACAAAATTTGACAGGCACACTTATTTCTGAATTACAGAAAGGACAATTCATAAAACACACACTCCTAATCAGGGGAGCAAACAGAAAGTTCTCACCGCGAAAAAATACATGACAAATCGTCACACGACACATAAAAAGCCTCAGAATAACGGATATTCTGAGGCTCTACAGATTATATAAGAAAATTTCTAAAGTTATTTTTTCTTCTGCTTCTTAACCTTGCTTTCTCTTACAACCGCTTCGTCATAAGGAGCAACAGAATCACGAACGATGAGGTCAGGAATAAACTTGAGATCCTCTCTGGTAAATTCAACCACTTCATGAAGATCGAACTTCTTTTCGTAACTCTTGTTTGTTTCCTTTTCCTTGCGTTCTTCATATTCTTCACGCTCTCTTGCATAAAGAACATTCAGAGCAAGCTTTGCCGCTGTCTCACCTACTTCTTCAATCGGATAACGGACGGTGGTAAGTTTCGGCTTGATGTAGTTGGTGATAAGGTTGTTATCAAAACCGATGGCACTCACTTCCTCCGGAACACTGATATTGTTCTCGGTAAGAGCACTGACAGCACCTACTGCCATGGCATCGTTATAGGCAACGAATGCGGTAAATCCGACATCTCTCATCAGCAGAGATTCAATGGCATTGTGACCGCCGTTTTCGTCCGGGAATGCAAGACTTACGAGATCATTGTCGAACTCAATGCCTGCATTGTTCAGGGCACGATGATAACCGTCCATACGGTCTTTGGCATCCTGATTGTTAACTTCATCGGAAGCGATGTACGCAATTCGCTTGTGTCCCTGCTTGATAAGGTGGTTTACGGCTGTTTCCATGCCGGAGCTGATATCAACCCATACGCATCTGTCTTCTAAAGTAGGAACAAGACGGTTAACAAAAACGATAGGAACATCAGAACGGGCAATTTCAATCAGTTCCTGATCACTCAAAGCCTTTGAATGAACGACAAGTGCATCGCAGCGTCTCAGAAGAAGAGCCTCGATACTGTTCTTTTCACGATCATGTTCATGCTTGCCTGACATTACGATAACGAACTTGTTGGCAGGCAGAATCACATTTTCAATACCGCGCATCATCTGGGCAAAGAAAGGACCACCGCACAGGTCACCTACGAGCACACCTATGCAGTTTGATTTCTTGTTTACCAGAGCCTGAGCGAAGCTGTTAGGCTGAAAGTTGAGATCTTCCATAGCCTTCATTACTGCTTCAACCTTGTCAGGTGAAACTTTTGATGATTTGTTTATAACTCTTGATACTGTTGATATGGACACGTTAGCTAAACGAGAAACATCTTTTATTGTAGCCATACATCACCTAAAAAGTTAACCTTAGAGGTTAACATGCGTACTAATCAAAATTAAAAACCTAAACCCAATTATACTATAATGATTATAGTAGAAAATTAATGAAATGCGACAAATATTGCAGGTAGATCTGAAATATTTCAAAATATCTTGACCGATTGCCTATTTTTTAATATTAAAACAACATAAAATATACAAATGTTACTCTAAAAAGACTTTTTAACTGATAATAACCAGCTTTTTCCGAAAATAATCAGCATATTTTTAATTCATGATATTCCGGCCTAAATAGGTTTTTCACTATCAGTTTTCGTCATCAGATAACGGCCGAATACAAATTCTTCAGCCGTCATGCGAAACAGAAAAAATATTTTGAAAACGGCGGAAAAGTACCGCTAGTAGCAGTTCTCCTTCTCGCTGTCGTAGATGAATACAGGATTCTGTACTCCGAGCAGATGCTGGTACATATAATCGTACAGCACCACCTTCTGTACATAATTTCTTGTTTCATTGAAAGGAATGTTTTCAACGTAGGTTGCCAGATCTCTGCATACACCGTCTGAACTCTGCCATCTTACAGCTCTTCTCGGACCGGCGTTATATCCTGCCGACGTGAAAATTCTGTTTCCGCCGAAATCACTCAGAAGATCCTTGAGATAAGCCGTTCCAAGAACAACATTCACCTCTGGCTTAAGCAGGTCAACAGGTTTGCTGTAGCCCACTCCGTGTTTTCTGCTGACTATTTTGGCAGTTTCAGGCATGATCTGCATCAGTCCCATGGCACCTACCGGTGATTTGGCCTTCGGATTCATCATGCTTTCCTGACGGGTAATACCGTACATGAATGTAAGTGAAACCTTCTGGGCATCAGACTGAGTGCTGTAAATTTCCCTGTATGTTACAGGGAAACGAAGTGAGAGCACGTCCCAGTCTTTCTTGTAAATTGACTCCCACAGGGCCAGGTCATAGTAACCACGTTCCGCCTCGGTCTTTGCAATATATCTGGCATCATCAACGGTAGCCTGATTCATCAGTTCCTTCCATTCAGTTCTCAGCCCTTTTCTGTCACCGAGAAACTCATATTCGGTAAAGCGCAGATATGCCGGATACTTTTCAATAAAACCGGCTCTCTGTCTGATGTTCACTGAAGGAACTGCAACCTCATTGATAACATACGGAGCCCCCACCTTGTCGGCGGCCAGATAACCGTAGAAGCTTCTCACGCCGGCAAGCTCCTTCATTATTGCTCTTGCCTCTTCCTCACGGCCAAGATTTTCAAGAGCAACGGCACGCCAGTATCTGTAGTTATCCTCCTTCAGAGTTTCAGCCGGAAGACGGTTCAGATACTTGTTCAGAGCGATGTAATCACGGTTCCAGATTGCCAGACGGATACGCTGTTTGAACATATCCTCATTTCCGAGTGATGGAAGTTCAGAATCGATGAAATCCATAGGCAGATCGTCTCTTTCAAACAGCAGGGAAATAATTATCGCCTTCTTGATGTCCCTTATATCCTTTTCGGAAGGATGATACTTGCTGATGAAAGACTGGAAATCCTTAAGTGCTCCTCTCGGTTCCACTCTTCCGTATCTTCTGAACACCGCAGTGGCCGCGGTTTTCTGTGTTACCGGAATGGCAGCGTATCCTGCCGGATTGGCATAATACTTACTCATAAGCTTCAGAGGTTCACTGTATGCCTTTGATTTATGAAGCATGCGGGCAGCCGTCTGATAAATTCCCTGTTTGTTGCGGGTCCAGTAAGCCTCATAGACACGTGAATATATGTCGGCCTCTGTCATGGCTCCGGTAGCCACCAGAACCGACGCAAGTCCCATACAGCCGGCGTTCAGAGGTTCTGCATGAGTGAATTTATTCTTAAGAAATGCCACCGCATTGTGTCTGTTGCCGGTCTTATACTGAGCCTTCAGCCACAGACATTTCAAATCCTCGCTCTGAGGAATGGAAGGAGAAACCGACAGAACGCCCTTGTAGTCGGCATTGTTGTCGAATTTCTGAATATAGTAGCTTTTAAGACGAGCTGAAAGAACGTCATGCTGTCCGGAGTTTATGAACTTCCGGATCTGATTCATGTCAGCACCTGGTCTTTTAAGCATCAGATATTCAATATTCACAGCCAGAGGATAATCGGAAAGATCGTTTACGAGAATACTTTCCACTTCAGCGTATTTTCCGGCACTGTATGCGTCAAGGGCATTCAGATATGCTTCACGCTGCTTTTCAAATCTGGTGTAGTCATGAACCTCGGCTTCTGGAATAGGTTCCGATAATAAAACCGGTACATCAAGCTTGGCCGTATCTTCTTCAAATGACGGAGGAATGTCGGCTTTGGCACATGAACTCAAAATGGCGGACTGCACAATGGCAGCTATAACAAAAACGATATTTTTTACGTAATTCTTCTGTTTCAACATATCTCTATAAATCAACCGATTACTTAGGCTAAAGAACAACAAAAAATAAGAGAAGGCGACTGTCAGTCAATCGTACGCATATTAAAAATTCATTAGAATGGAACACATATAAACAGTAACAATAAGACAAATAAATTTAATACTGATTATCATCACCTGTTTTTTGAGGCTGTTCCACTCTGTTTTTTACCTGTTATAAACGCCATTAAATTATAACAATTTAAAGCAAAAACCCAAATTTTATTTACAAAAATTTTTGTCTGATCAGAAAAAAAAGGCAAATGGTAAAGCAGGTAATTTCCGGTCATTATTTCAGGTAACACAATTTTGATAAAATACTAAATTTTAAATAACCATATATCAATAAAATATAATTATATCAGTATATGCTTTAATATGATAATTTTTTGACCAAAACAGAAATTTCAGGCAGAAAAAAACAGTCGTAATGTTCCGCCATCAGAAAAAAGAGAGGATTGAAAAACAGTTATGACCAGAGGAATCAAAAAAATGCCGGAATTGAATCCGGCAGAGTATTGGTAAGAATCAGAGATCCAGAGGAACCTGCCAGCATATAGGTTTTTTACCGTGAGCCACCAGATATTCATTGCATTTTAAAAAATGATTACAGCCGAAAAACCCCCTGTAGGCACTCAGCGGACTCGGATGAGCGCTTGTCAGGACAAGATGGCGGTTCTGATCCACGCATCTGCATTTTTTCTGTGCATGCGATCCCCAGAGCATAAATACGGTATGTTCAGTGTATTCATTGATTTTCTCAATTACCACATCGGTAAAGGTATCCCATCCGATGCGTCCATGGCTCTGAGGCTGACCTTCTTCAACGGTAAGGGTATTGTTCAGCATGAACACCCCCTGCCTTGCCCAGCTTTCAAGATAACCATGTTCCGGAATGGTGAAACTGTCACCGTATTCATTTTTAAGTTCCTGGTAAATGTTGCGAAGAGAGGGAGGAATTTCCACTTCAGGTCTTACCGAAAAGCACAGACCATGTGCCTGATAAGGCCCGTGATACGGATCCTGACCGATAATAACCACCCTTAAATCTTCAAGAGAAGTGTATTTAAAGGCATTAAACACATCCGCTCTCGGAGGATAAACATTAACACCAGAAGCTCTTCGCTGCTCCACATAAGCCAGAATCGACTTAAAATAATCCTTATCCTTTTCCGGACCTAACACATCATGCCAGGAAGTCATAAATAAGCTCCTAAGCCCATGCGGGCTCCCCCCATGGGAATGAGAAAACAAGTATAAAACCGCAGAAAGAATATCATCAATAGGCATATTAAGCAACAAAGAAGGACAGGTGTTTTTTCACGCAGGCAGAAGGCCGTTGAATTATTACCACTGCCTGCCACCATACCGGAGACGTACATTCATTTTAAACGTCTGAGCGTATTTTCAGGACAACGTTCCTCCTTGCAAAAAACCCCTGCCATGTATCATTTTTAACCGATTTGCGTGCTACATCTTATAAAACATAAACAAATAATCTTATAATGAAAAGAATGTATCTGATTTTTTTGTATATGAAATCAATATCATTTTACATATTTAATAAAGAATATATATACAACATTTGAGAATACAGGCCAGGTCAGTCCGCTTAATCACCATCACTCATGACTGAACTCGAGTCTGAAGATAATAACACAGTCTGCTGACACTCTGCGAATGACGGCCTTTACTTCACTGATTCCGCCCATCGCAGAAAAGGCTGTGACAATCAGAAAGAGAAAACAAAATGGCTACGACAAATAGTAACGACATCAACATTTCTCCAAGTCTCTATTACAGACTCAGGGATGAAAAGCTTCTTAATCCCAAAGAGGAACAGAAGCTGGCGGAAATAATCAAAGACAGCAACCGCAATATATGCAGTTTCATAGCTGAAGCCATTTTTATCGTTAAATTCATTCTGGACAAATACGATGCCATGCTGGCGGCAAGTGACAGGAACGATAAGGAAGACGGAAAGATTCTTATCGAAAAACTTATTATCGGATTTACCGAAACAGATGCCAGAGTCTCCGTAAAAAAGAGTGAAAATAAATATGACGAAACCGGCGATTCAGCAGAGATAGTGATTCCTGGTAATGAACTGCAGGAAACAGCTCCAAGAAAATTCGCCGAGCTCAGAGAACTTTACGGCAAAACCGTCAAATCAATAAAAACAAAAGGAAAACAGGACGAGAGCACCATAAATCTGCAGAAGCAGCTCCGTGAGCTTATCAGCACCTTTATTTTTACCCCATCCCTGTTCAACGAGATTATCGCTCATATCAATCTGCAGTTTTCACGTGTGCTTGAAATCTGTCACTGCTTCAGAGAGATACTTATCGATAAACTGAAAACAGGCACCAGAAACTTCAAATCCATGAATCTCAACAGAAATCTCAAGAACGTTTCCGTACCGAAAGAGACACTGTACTGGATTGAATCCATGGACGACCTTCCGGGCAAGACCTTAAGCAGACTCGAAAAATTTCCGGAAATGGCCCGTGCCGTGAAAAACTCCCTGCACAAACTCAAGCAGCTGGAAAGATTTACTTTTCATGATATTGCGGACATCATCAATATCTACAACAACATCAAAAAGGAATTCTCCAGAGGTATTGAAGCCAGAAACATCATGATTCAGGCAAACATCAGACTGGTAATGTATGAAGCCAGAAAATTCAACAAGGATGATGAAACATTCAATGACCTGACCCAGTATGGCATTTTAGGTCTTATCAGAGCCATAGAAAAGTTTGACTACACCATGGGATTCAAACTTTCCACATATGCAACCTGCTGGATTAAGCAGTATATGAACAGAGCCCTGAACAATGATTTCAAGTCCATCAGGCTTCCTGCAAACAAAGAGGAGAAGCTGAAAAAAATCAAACGTTTCAGCGTGGATTTCTACAAGAAAAACGGCCGGGATCCGAAAAATACGGAAATAGCCGAAGCTCTGAATATTTCTGCAAATGAAGTATCCAAACTCAAATTCTATGCCGTTCCCACCATATCACTGAACGAATCCGTAAACCATGAAAATAACGGTGATGAACTGTACATAGAGAATGTATATCATGTTGATGATCAGGAAACGCCTGAAGACAGCGTGGAAACACAGAACATGAACGAAAGCATCAGCAATGCTCTGGAAATTCTGCCTGCGCAGGAAAGAGACGTTCTGCGAAGACGTTTCGGCATTGGCAAGTTTGATCCGCAGACACTAGATGAAATCGCCAAACTGTACGGAGTCAAAGCTGAAAGAATCCGTCAGATTGAGGAACAGGCTCTGAGACGTCTGAAAACCAATTCCAGATTTGAATTTCTCCGCGACTGGATAGGAAGCATAAAATAATTCTTTAAGTAATTGTGAATTCGTAAAACATGAATACTGCTGAAGAAATCTTTCGTAAAAAAAAGATGTGCCGTCATCTTCTTGAGAAATTCGGATTTATCATAAAAGACAATACCTACATCTACTCACGCCTGTTTTTCAACGACAGATTCAGAGCAGTCGTGCAAATAACCACAGACGGAAAAATATCCGCCTCGGTGATTGATACTGACACTAATGAAGAATATCTTCCTCTTAACGTACCATCATATACCGGCAGGTTTATCGCAGAAGTTCGCAACGATTTTTCCAACATTCTGAAACAGATAGCGGACAAATGCTTTTTAAACGAGTACTTCATATTCGAGCAGACCAATCGAATAAGCAGACTTATTACCGACAGATATGGCGAGAAGCCAGATTTTCCTTTCAAAAGATCTCCAGACTGCGGTGTATTCAGATATGCCGAAAACCGTAAATGGTATGCAATTATCATGAATGTCAGAAGAGACAGACTGAATTCAATCTCAAATAATTTATGCGCAGTCGATTCGCTAAAACATTCACGTTCAACTCCTGTCAGCGATGAAATCATTGAAATAATCAACCTCAAGATTCCAGAAAAGGATATTGCCGTTTTACAAAAGATCCACGGAATTTATCCGGCATATCACATGAATAAAAAAAACTGGATAACGATATCCCTGGACGGAACGGTACCTGACGATCAGATAATGACACTTGCCGACCGCAGCCGCTCGATAATCGTTTCCGGTCATTAACATTCAGAAAGCAGTATATGATTCAGATATAAAAGAACTGAAGCTGCCAGCTGTGACTGCTCGAATACATGCATTTACAGAACTGTTATGAAACGACTTTTGTCAAGCAGTAATTTAGGCAAGACATTTTCCTCAGTGTAAGCACGGCATTGGCCACTCTGTTATACGGGGATTGGTTACCTCAGGTCAATGGTTCGCCGCGAATTCTATTGGTCTTTCATCGAGGATCACTGTTTACAGTGCCATCTGTTCTGCGGTTCGGAAACGATTGAAATCACCAACCTCGGAAATAAATGACATGGCAGTAT
>LXOW01058628.1_pt1 | contig 28931 bp, 35 predicted proteins | sample 1368591 | NCBI WGS metagenome assembly LXOW01 (sample SAMN04884650, study PRJNA319009) | bovine gut metagenome | isolation source: Cow rumen | host: Bos taurus | place: Italy: Legnaro (PD) | collected 2014-07-09
TCGTAAAACTTTGATTTTATGAGTTCGTCGTGCAGTTCAAGAAGCCTTTTGCACTTGTCTATGGCGAGGTTTAGGTTGTCTAGCTTGGCAACTATTTTCTGTTGTTCAAATAAATCTATATAAGTAACATCAATGCTTTCTAAATACTGATTTAATCTTAAATTATGNNAAATATATTTGGGGTTCCATTTTGTATTATCTGAAACTCTTAATAAGGCAGTAAAATTGTTAAACAAATATTTATCAGATTGTTCTTCAAAATAAACGACTCTGCCTACAGGCTGATAATCGCTTCCGCCAGATTTTTCTATTAAAATATCGCCATGTTTTAAAAATTTATTTTCAATATTTTTCTTCGTTATCTGCCTTTTTACAGTATTGTTAAAATCAATTATACCATCATTAGTAAAATTTGTGGTTCTTAAAACATATATTCCATTCCCTGTTTCATCGTTATCGCCCCATTCGCCAGAAACAGGTTTTTCTATAATAGATTTTAGGTTCACAAACTCTTTATCGTTCATTATTGCTCAATTCTCATTTCACTAATATATTGCCTTTAACCAACGTTTTACTCATAAATTCTCTTTCCTCTCGCCTCTAATTATTCAACTCTATATTCATCTTTTAAAATCTTCCATTTGGAATTTTGTTTAGAACCAATACGTTGAATATAACCTTTTCTATAGTAGTTTTAATTCTTTTATTACTTTTTGCATCTGTATAAAATCCCTATCATATTGCAAAAGAGTTAAATTGTTTAAAATTGCGTAAGCAGCAATAGAACAATCATTCGACTTTCTTATCGTAATGCCGTTTTTTCTAGTTTTACGATAAATTTCAACAGCTTTTTCTGCTACTTCTAATGGGTCTGTTTTTAGCATGGTATAAAAAGAAAAAATATATTTTATTTGTTCAAAATCTTTGTCAGATCTTATTCCTTGCAAAACTTCCTGCCAAATTATAGGGCATAAATAAATTTTTGCGTCATCTAATATTAATTGCTTTATAGTATTAGATACATCCGAACTAGAATTAAAGAAATCTATCCATGCAGAAGTATCAATTAGAATTCCATTCATCTAATATCTCTCATTTCATTTAGGTCGCCTTCCCAAATATTTGAGTTCTGAAATTCAAGAATCTTTTTTTTATTCTGTTTTTCGAAATATAAACGTAATATATGCTCAACAGCTTTTTTTGCGTCAGTAATTCCAGAATACTTTTTAGCTTCTTTTACAAGATTAGGACTTAATGTTGCAACATTACACATGATTAGCCTCAATTCAAATTTTGATATATTAAATTTTCTTTTCGGTTAGCTGTATAAATAGTTTAACACATTACAGGACTACAGACAAAATTATTGTTTTGTACCTTTCATCTAATTTCAAAGCTTAACAAACGTTTTACTCATTAATTCTCATTCCATCATTGATAAATACTAATTATTACGCTGCTGTCACAAGTCTTTTCAATAAAGCAATTTGTTCCTCTAAATTCTTTACTCTTTGTTCTGCTGCTTTACTTCTTTCTTTTAGAATTTCGTTTTCTTCTCGAAGTTTATTCACATCTACGCCTATTCTATCTTTAAACCATTCATATATTATAGCATCCATTTCTTTTCTCATTGATAATTCAATAAGTTCTTTATTGCAACATTCCTATTATATACGGCAAAGCTATATAACCAGCAGCGTTTGCGGCTCCAACTAAAGAAGAAGCAGTCATTGTAGTAGCGCTACTACTGCCAAAATCTCCAATTTGAACATTTTTTACATTTTTAGCTTTATTTAAAATAAATGAGGTAGTTGCCAATGCTAAAACAAACCCAATAATCATGTTTACCATAGCTCCAATATATGGAATAAACCTAAGACCTATAGTAGCTGGCGAAATAATAAAATTTGCAAAAACGCTTACAAAAAAGTAAGCAAACGTTAAAATAAAACGAGTTGCATTATTTTTAATTTTTAAACTCGGAATAGCAAAAGTAAGAAATAAAAAAATTAAAGTTGTTAAACCACCAGAAATCAACGCTGTATACACCATATTATATAAAAAACCCATTTTATCATACGACCTTTCCTAATATTTAGTTAACTCAATAATATCTATTTTGATTTATATATAATCATAAGCTATTTTGTCAATAATCATATATTTCTTTAATAATCACATATATAAATTAATATTGCTAATATAAAATCTATTTTTATAATAGCAATAATTATTTTTTAATATAAGTAAAACCAGTATTCCAATTCCTTACCGAATTAGGAGCTTCCTCTATTGATTTATAAAAATTGGAAAATACAATATCATAAAAATCCAATGTATGCTCGCCTCTTAAATTTGATTGAGACTTATCTGCTCTTTGAGAAAGCTTTAAAGATACATTCCAAAGCCATTTTTCGGTAGTATCTGTTTTTACGCAAGTTGGAATTATATTAAAAAAACTGACTTTTTCGGCAATTATTTTTTCTTCTGGAGGCTTACTTGGTTCTTCAACATATCTAACTAATTGCAATAATTCAGAGTCTTTTGCTTTTTTTAAAGAATATTTAACAAAAGTTAAAGGATGCAATTTATAATTCTTTTCTTTCGAGCTAAGAGAGACAAAATCACCTTTTTCAGCCATTTTAAAAAATGAAAATTCTGCTCCTTCCAAGCCCCTTTTTTCGGAATAATCAACTTGTATAATATCTCCAAACCTTATGGAAAAACTTTCTTTATACGGAATACAAGCATGTTTTAAATCCTTATGAATAATTTCTAAAGCTAACATAGCCTGTTTCATCATAGTAATATTAGCAATACCAGAAGTTGCTATGTTAGTGCTGTTTTTTTGAAAATTCATAGCTCCAATTCCTATTACTGTAGTAATAGCTAAAGCTATTAAAATTTCAATTAAAGTTAATCCATTTTTATTCAAAGTCATGTTCTTTCTTTATGATAACTGTNNCTTTATATATATTTCAGCTATAATTCCTTTGTTTTCTGAATTTTCAAAAGGCTGCAAAGTCACTTTACGAACAAAATTTGCCGCCAAGACAGGTCTGTTAATTCCGCCACTGTTGCCTACTTTAGACCAATAATCTATTGTTATGCCTGCAATAGTCGTATTATGTCTTCCATTTAACTCATCGTATCCCAATAATTGTAAAACTTCAATAGTATCTTTGCAGATAGATTCTCCTATTTGTTGATAATAACCCGCTTGCCCTGTTTGGTTAGCAGAAGAAATAAGCATAAAAATACTTATTCCAACAATGCTAAAAATTAAAAGACCTATAATAGCCTCTGGAAGCGAAAAACCAGCTTTATATATTTTCCGGTAATTTATCATTATCTCTTCTGTAATTTATCCAATCTGAAACAGCTATTCTGTTTGCAAAATCATCGTTTTTAAAAATTCTGTCGTAAGAAATACTATGATCTCCTTCTGGCCAAGAAGTTATGTCTATTTTATCAACAACCATTGCGCCACACAAATTTAATATTTTTTTTGATTCGACAGTTCCTGTATGTTCATTATTTATAGCAATTAAAGCGGCGTTTATCTTTTTTGCCGTATCAACAACAATATTATTTTTTCGAGCATAAAACACACAAATAGCTTTTGGTTCAGCCTTTTCTATTCCACCATTTATGTTAAAATCATTAGCTATAATAACGCCCTGACCTTTTACTTTCCAATCCCCTTCAAAAGTTAAACTTTCACAACAATGAATTATTCCGTTTAAATTGATTGTTTTAGTATATATGTCTATATACCCTTGTTTTTGCAGTTCGGAATAGGTCATATTTCTTTTATGCCAAAGCGCAGGTTCGTCATAAAAAGACATTTTATCAGGTAAAACAGGCTGAAAACTATCAGGGCTTTTTTCTATATTTAGAATGGATTTTTTTTCTTTAATTTTATCTTTTTCACCTATTTCTCTGTTTTGACGCACTATTAAAGAATTTAAAAGCTTTGACCCATTTTCTCCCATACTTACAGCAGATGCTATGATATAATCATGAAATTCTTCTATTTCATAAGAAGAAACAAGAGTATGAGTTAAACCTTTTGTTTTATATAAAAGTGATTTTACAACTATAGAAACAATGCCATTTCCTTCGTAAGTTCCACAATATTTCCTTCCACTAGGCGAATATTTGTTAAAATCTATAACTTTCATACTTCCTGTTATAGAAGCAGAAAAACCTTCTGGAAGAAGTTTTACAGCACATTCATTAGCATAATTTAATTCTAGATTTAATGAAACGCCTCTATTGTTTTTTAATGTCTCAAATATCTTACTATCTACATTTCTACTGTTTTTTGCTACTTTGTTAAAAGCTTCAACAATGGCTATTTCTGCTAATTCTTTAGATAAAGATTTATTTAAAATTCTAAACTTATTTCCAGAAATAGTGCCTGCAAATCTAAAATAAGATAAAGCTATAGCCCCAACGCTTATTGCCATAACTAAAACTATAGCAATAGTAGAGCCTTTCTTATATTTTTTAATCAACATTTTCGGAAGGTGAACCGAACTTTAAAACAGGAGTTAAATTAGCATGATTGCTTTCTTTTAATTCTTTAACTTCAGCTTCTATAACTAAGTTTTTAGCTTCTTCGCTTTTACTTCCTTTTATCGAACTAGCTAATTTTCCATTAGAAGAGGAAAAATAGGCAACAGCTCCTGCCATAGCTAAAGAAATAATGCCACCAACAATTAGCTTTGTTGTCATAGAAATAGACGCAACTGCGGAAGTTGTAGTTGATGCAGTGCTTACTNNGTTTTAGCGCCTATTCCAGCAACAACATTTTTGATAAAAGAAGCAGTAGGAGCTAAATTTGCAGTAGGAGGAGCTCCTTTTTTTATCTTTTCTAAAAAAGAGTTCATATTAGCTTCATCTTTATCGAAGCTTTCTAGATTCTCAATAATATTTTTTTTGTCGTTTTCTATCATAGTTTTTATTTCTCAGGCTCTTGTGAATATTTCGCTCTAAGTTTTGTTATTATTCTATGGAAAACAAGTCTCACGTTTCCTTCAGACATACCATTTAACTCTGCTATTTCAGCAAATGGCATATCTTGAAAAATCCTCAATTCTAATATAACTCTTTCCCTTGATTTCAAACCAGTAAACATATCGTTTACTTCATTGTTTGAAAAAATTTCCATCTCTGGCGTTTTGTCATTTACAAGCCCTTCTAGTTCATATTCGTTTCCAGATACATCTATTTTATTTTCTTTTCTAATTTTATCTATTAACAAATTATGAGCTATTCTAAGAAGCCATGCCGAAAATGTTGTTACATTGTTTACTTTATCAATTTTTCTGAATAAATTAATAAAAGCTTCTTGAGCAACATCTTCTGCATCGTTGTATTTAACGTTATGACCAATAAGATAGTGCATGACTAAACCATAATAATGTTTAATAATTTCACTAAAAGCTTTATTATCTCCATGCTTTGCTCGTTCTATGAGAGCTGAGAAATCAGCTTTTTGTTCAGAATTATTATTCATTTATATTATTGTTTATTCACAAATTATTACGATATAAAAATACAAAATGTTACATTAAATAATCAATTTTTCATACTATGTACAGGAGCAGGTATTCTACCGCCTCTTGTAACAAAAACTTTTGGTGAATGTGGCTCTACAGCCATAATAGGTCCTCTGCCTAACAAGCCGCCAAAGTCTACTTCTTCTCCTGCTTTTTTGCCAGGAACAGGAATAAGACGGCAAGCAGTTGTTTTATGGTTTATCATACCAATAGCTGCTTCATCAGCAATAATTCCAGCCAATATATCCACAGAAGTATCTCCTGGAACAGCAACCATATCAAGACCTACAGAGCACACACATGTCATGGCTTCCAGTTTCTGTATGTTTAATGAGCCTGAATTAACAGCTTTACACATACCACTATCTTCTGTTACTGGAATAAATGCCCCAGAAAGTCCTCCTGCATAAGTAGCAGCCATCATACCGCCTTTTTTAACAGCATCGTTTAGCATTGCAAGACAAGCTGTTGTTCCATGACAACCTGTTTTTTCCAAACCCATTAGTTCTAATATGTCAGAAATAGAATCGCCTTCCGCAGGGGTAGGGGCTAACGACAAATCTATAATTCCAAATGGAATTCCTGTCATTTTAGAAGCTTCTCTGCCTATAAGTTCGCCTGTTCTGGTTATTTTAAAGCTTATTTTCTTTATTAAATCAGCGAGTTCACCCATATTAAGATTTTTGGAATTAGCTAGAGCNNGATATACCAACATTAAGTACAGCTTCTTCCTCTCCAGGACCTAAAAAAGAACCTGCAACAAACGGATTATCTTCAACAGCGTTACAAAATACGACTAATTTTGCGCAAGCAAGACCATTTTTATCCGCAGAGCGTTCAGATGCCTCTTTTACAACTTGAGCCATTTTATAAACGCCATCCATATTTATCCCAGCTTGAGTGCTACCTATATTTACGCTAGAACAAACTCTATCGGTATGACACAAAGCATCTGCTATTGAATTAATTAAAATTTTATCTCCCCTTGAAAAACCCTTTTGAACAAGAGCAGAAAAACCAGCCACATAATCAATTCCGAGTTCTTTAGCAGCTTTGTCTAGGGCTTCCGCAACAGGAACAGCAGTTTCTTCTTTAAAAGAATTTGCTAAAAAAGCAACTGGAGAAACTGATATACGCTTATTTACTATAGGTATGCCGTAGCTTTTTTCGAGAGTTCGAGCAGTAGGAACTATATTTTTAGCTACCCTTACAACTTTTTCATAAACCTTTGAAGCACATTTATAAACATCTTCATCAGCGCAATCCATAATATTTATACCACAAGTAATAGTGCGTATATCAAAAGTTTGTGCTGTTACCTCTGTTACAGTTTCAATAACTTCATCAAGAGTAAAAAACATTATTCGTTGCCTTTCGGATTAAATTCTATGCTGAAATTTAAACACTTCTTCATGCTGAATAAATGTTTTTACTTGTAATGCGTCTGAAGCGGTAAGCATCTTATTTTGAAATTCCTCAAAACTGCAATTTGCTTCAGAAACATCTGTCATCATCATAAGCGCAAAATATCCCTGCATAATTTTCTGGCTAACGTCTTCTATGCTTACATTGCAATCTGCAATCGCCTTAGTAATGCCAGCTAAAATACCAGGTCTGTTTTTTCCTAAAACAGTAATAACAACTTGCTCTTTTTTATTATCAGTATTGTCTTCCAAAATAGTAGCCTCCCAATCTTAGCTTATATTAAGCAGGCTTTTCCTGTTCATTATTATTAGCTTCTGAATTTTCGTTGCTTGTATCTTCTATTTTATTTTTGGCAAATTCTACTCTATTTCTGCCGTTTTCTTTACATACATACAATGCATCGTCAGCTAATTTAATCATTTCGGTTGCGTTATCTGGGTTGTTCTTAGGAATAGAACTTACTCCTACGCTTATTGTAACTTTCAAATCACCGCTAGAACATGTAAATACAGCATCTTGAACACTTTGTCTTAAACGTTCAGCAAACTGCATAGCGCCATCTTCTTCGGTTTCAGGAAGAATAACGCAAAATTCTTCGCCTCCATATCTTGCTGCTATATCAGTATCTCTTACGCTTTTCCTTACAATAGCCGCAACTTCCCTAAGAACCATATCGCCTATTTGGTGACCATAAGTGTCGTTAAACTTCTTAAAGTGGTCTATGTCTGTCATAAGGTAAGATAAAGGCTTATTATAACGTCTTGCTCTTCTAAATTCTTCTTCGATTTTTGATTGGAAATGGCGTCTGACAACTAATCCTGTTAAACCGTCTATAGTGGCAAGATTATAAAGTCTTGCTTTTTCAATAACGACAGCAGCTTGGTTTGCCATAGTAAGAGCTGTTTGCAAATCTTCTACGCTAAATTTGCCGTCCTTTTTATTTACAATATTCATAACGCCAATAGGATTGTCTCCTATTAAAAGAGGCACACAAATCATACCTTTAAAATTATCAATTTCTGAATCTCTTACTGTGAAATTCTTTTCATGTCTTATGTTTTGTATTAATTGAGGTTTTCCACTATTAAATACTTCACCAGCTATACCTTTTCCGCTCTTAAACTGCTTTTTTAATTCAGGGTCAAATTCTACATCGCCTGAAACGCCATAAATAATTGATCTTTCTACCAAATCATCATATTTATCGTCGAGCATAAAAATAGAACCACGTTGGGCATTTAAAACCTGAACTGCTCTACTTATGATAGCATCTAAGGTTTTTCCCAAATCACCCATAAAGCTAACAGCCTGAGTTATTTCGTTTATAATCGCAAGCTCTCTAACTTTTTTAGCTAATTCGTAGTTCTTTATGCTTAAAGATTGGAACTGTTGAATTAGTCTTGTTATAGCCCATTGTATAGGTACCATAAAAACAATTGGAATTATGTCGGTAACTATATCAAAGTGGAAAAGCGAAATAGAGCCTATTACCCACAAAACAACAGAAGAAAGCGTTGCAATATCTATAAAAAATCTTTTAGATTTCCACAAAGCGTAGGCTGAACCAAAAGCAAAAATAAAAATAATTAAAATAGTTGTTAAAATAGAGTTTTTAATTAGAATTCTATTGCTAAGTATGTTATACATCAAGTTTGTATGAACATCGACTCCAGCAATTACTCCATAAGGTGAAGATTTTTTATCTTCTGAAATACCGTTTGCGACAGTACCAACAACTACTAATTTACCTTCAAAAAATCCTTCTGGATATCTTCCTTTTAAAGCATCTTCATAACTTATTTCTTCGAAAGGAGAACTACCTGCATAATTTAATAAATACGAAGATACCATTACTTTTGCGCTTGGTTCGTAGCAATAATAGTATGGAAGATGTTTTTCATTTCCGAAACTCATATAGTTTTTATTTAGAGTAGGATTTACTCCTAAATAAACAGAAGCGGCAGTAACCCCAAAAGCATAACCAGTAAAATCGCCAGCATCTTTTTGCAGAAACAATTTACGTATAATGCCGTCAGGGTTAAGAGTCGCATGGTCTACATCTATAAAACCTTCATAATGATGAGTTTCTTGTAAGACTTTATAAGGCCTTGAAGGAACTATTTTTTCAACAGGTTCAAAGGTTTCTGGGTCTAAGACTGTTTCTTTATTTACCGTAAATGGAAGAATGACATTTTTAAAATCGTCTATATCAGAAGCGAATTGTAAGTCATCTTCCTCTCCACCTGCCAAAGATTGTTCAGAAAAAATAATATCGAATGCTATAACCTTTGCGCCAGCACTTTTTAACTTCTTTATAAGTTTACCATGAGTTTCTCTTTTCCATGGCCAAGTACCTAAATTCTGTATACACTGGTCGGTTATTTGAACCAATACGATATCTCTGCTTTTAGGCAATTCGCCTCTTTGCTTAAATCTGTAGTCTATTGTATCATTTTCCAAAGAATTAAATTTTCCAAAGAAAAATAACAAAGAAAAAGATAAAGCAAATAAAAAAGCAAGAATGAATTCCCACAAAGGTATTAGCTTTGTTGGTTTTGACGTAAAATTTATTATATTTTCTGAATCTATAAGATTGTCAGGTTTATTATTCATACAAGTTATTAATANNTCGTTTCTTGGAAGTAATTTAAGAGCTTCTTTATAGTTTTTGAGCGCTTTTTCTGGTTTATTTGTATCGCGATAGGTATCGGCACGCTTTTTATAAAGTATTCCAAGGTTTCTTTTTGCTTCAACAAACCTATCTTCATAAATATTTGAATTACTGTAAGCTGGAGCTATAGGATCTGTTACAGAAAATGAAGAATATAAATCCAATGCTTCTTCATAGTCTTTTACAGCTTTATCCCATTCTTCAGAATTAGCTATTTCTTCGCTATCGTTTGTTTCTGGCTCTGTTTCAGTATAACTTGTTATTTTGTTCTGTATAGATTCAAGGAATTTTCTGTATATATCATCGCTTGAGTCTATAAGAGTAAGAGCACGTTTCATTTCAGAGGCAGCTTCTGAAAATTTATTCTTGTGATATGCTTTATAAATTCTAGAAAGATAGGGTCTTACTAAATTTCTGCGACATTCTTTTATTTCATTTTTTACAAAAACAACGTATTTATGGTCTTCTGGAAGATTTTTTACAACTTTATAAGCATCTTCAAATTCAAGTATTGCTTCTGCATAATTGCCTGAATTTTTAAAATCATTTCCTCTTTCTACAAGTGAATTTATATCTTGGTAAATTTTATAATCAAGACCTTTTGCTTTTGCTTTATCCAGTTGTTTTTTTGCTCTTTCAAGGAACTGAATATTGTCTACGCTAGCTAATCTTATTGCTTCTTCAAAGTTTTCTATAGCTAGTTCCCATGATTTACTGTAAACAGCAGCTTTACCTTTTTCATAGCAAGCATAAGCAAGCTTTTCATCCATTTCGATGGATTTTTCTTTTAAAGTTTTGAGGAATTTTTTATCTTCTTCGGTAAGTTCTTCTGGTTTTTGTTTTTCTAAGGCTTCTATTGCATGTTCATATTCATTTTTTGCAAGCCCGAATTCAGAGGCATCTCTATAGATGTCGCCAGATGCAGCTATTTTGCTGATCATTTTTAAAGCATCACTGTTCATAAAACGCTCCTTTTATACGTCTTAATTGTTTTTTGCCGAATTTCTCATTTTTTTTGAAGCAGATTTTGCATCAAAGAAATTTACGCCGTGTCCTTCTGATTCACCGACGTTTTCGTATGCGTTTGCTGCTTCTTCATAATTTTCGAGTCTATAGTTTATATAGCCAGATAAAGAATTTGCGTCTTCATTGTCTGGTTCTAAATTTAACATTTTATTTATAGCTATTGAAGCGGATTTAAAATCTTCCATTTGAACATTTACAAGTGCAGTATCCCACCATAGTTGACTAACACCATAATATTCATTTTTTAAAGAATTAAAACCCTGCAAAGCAGCATCGTAATTTCCGTCTTTCATATACTGAGAAGCTGTTTTGTATCTTATGTCCTTTAGCAATTCATTTTTTGTTTTACTTACATTTACAACATTTGAAGTATTTACATTATCGGATACTGTTTTACCGTTTTCAAGTTGAATTTTTCCGCCAGCTTTTGAATATTCTATTAAAGCTTTTACTTTGTCTCTATATGATGACGAAGTAAAAGTATTTAAAAATGCGTTACCCCAACTAATAACAGCTTCATGAACTCCAAGCATAGCTCTTAATCTAATTGCTTCATAGTAAGCCTTTTCTACATAAGGGGAAGAAGGATAATTGTTAAGAAGTTTATCGTAGTTTTTACATGCTTCTACATATTCGCCAAAATCAGCAGTATTTTGAGCTAATTCATACAATAAAGAGTCTGCGCCATTTTTATTGACATTATCTTTTAATTTATCTTGTAAAATAAGGATACTACTAACAAGTTCTTCCCGTTTTGAGTCAGACAAAACTTTCGGAGCTAATATTTCTTTTAACAATGCAACATTATTTTTAGAAACTGTTTTTGAACTGTTACTTTTAGAAACAGATTCTTTCTTTTCTGACTTATTCTCTTTCTTTTCTGATTTATTTTCCTTCTTTGTGTCTTTAAATGGATTTTTTACTTTATCGTCTTTTTTATTTTTACTATTCGCAGCCGCTACTTTTGTTTCTGTTTTTTTATTTGATGTTTTAGGTTCAGAGGTTTTATTATCAGATTTTTTGCTTGAAGAACTCTTTACACTTTTTTTAGCCTCAGTTGCAATAGTTGCTGCAACTGTGTCTCCATATAGATTACCGTAATAACTTTTTGCTATATCAGCAAAAGAACTGTTTGGTATTTCTGAAAACATTTTTTTATAATATTTTTCTACTTTATCGCTGTTTTCTATTGCAGAAGCTGCTTTCATAATATTAAAATACGCTTCTGATTTCTCATCTTTAGTAAGATTAGATTGTAAAGCATTTTCATAAACTTTTATAGCTTCTGAATAATTTTCAGACTCAATATAGCAATCTCCCAGCATAAAACTAGCCATGTTTTTTTGTTTATCATCTATAGCTAGTTTACAAGCATATTTTAAAAGCTTTATAGCAGATTGAATATTGCCTTTTCCACGAGCTTTTAAAGCTTCTGTCATTTTTTCGGTTGCTGTTTGAGCATAACACAAAGAATTATGCATAATTAACAGGCAAATACCTATAAAAACAATATAATACCTTTTATAAACCTTCATTTTATCAGCTTTTGCTATTATTTTTATATATAGCAAAGCCTCCATATATTATTAGAGTAACGCCTGTTAAAAACAAAACGATTAATCCTAGTATACACGTATAATAGTAATCATTCAAATACATAAATAATTCTAAATCAATAAAAATTAAAAAATCATTAGAAAAACTTTCTGAACCTGATTTAAACCCTTTTCCCACAAGCAAATTATATTTATTTCCATTATTATTTAAAATACTTATAGGAGAAGAATATTTAATAAGAGTATTCTTAATATCCTCATTAATCTTTATAAAATCGCCTGCACTATTTCCAAAACTATCATAAATAGCCAATTTAAACTTTTTCTCATTTAATTCTAATATATCGCTTATATCTATAAATCCTGTCATATAAAAGGTATTATTATAATTAATATCTCTTATTGGAACAGTAATCTGCCAAAACGGAATACCTGATTTTGAATAATTTATTCCGCCTATACTAAAACTCTTTCCCTTTATAACCTGATTAATATCATCGTTACAAATATCTTCAAATTTTTCTTGACCAACAGAAAGAACGGTATCGTATTCGGCGTTACGTAAAATTATTTTTCTTATAGAACCGTTATCAAGAGCTAAGGAAAGAATAGAAGCGCATCTTACTGGATTTTCAACCGTAAAGTTTTGAAATAAACCAATATTTCCTCCAAACTCAGATATATGTTCCAANNAATACAAAAGCCGTAAGCGTATTATATAATTGTAAAAAATTAAAATGGTATTTTAGTTTATTAAATTTTGAGTTTAATATTATATCTTCTTCGTTTTCTTCATCTTCATTTTCAAAAGATTTTCCAAAAGTCAAAATATAATAAAAAAGTCTTTCAAAAGCTTCTGGAAAATCTTTAATAGAATCCAGCTTATCCTGACAATCATTAATATATTCATTAATAGATATTATTAAATTATCTATTTCAGATGAAAAAAATAATGACTTTAAATAAAATTTATAGCCAATCAGATTTTTGTAAACATAGTTTATTTGTTTCATTTGGCTTAATTCTGTATTTTTAGCCAATATTTGCATTTGATTTTTAGCAGAAAAAATTCTTTCTTTTAAACCTTTTGATATACCATCTAACGCCGCATTTGCCATTAAATCGGCATTTTTTTCTGAACAAACTTTAGGATAACTATAACCTAAAAAAGAGGTTATAATACAAAATATTCCAGCAATTATAATTAAAATATTTTTTATAAAATTCATTAAAATAGTTAAACTTTAAAAAACTTCTGCCGATAGGAAACCAGAAAATAGAATCAGCAAATAGCTGAAATTGTATAAAGTTAGGTATTATTAATAGGTTATTCCAAAGAACAGGAGGTTCTTAAAGATGTTTTGTCCACAATGCGGCTCGGCAATGTCTAAAAAAACTCACACAGGTTTACAAACCCCTTTTGTAACTTTAAACTGTAATCACTGTAAATTTGTTATTTTTTATAAAAATAGATTTACAAACGATTCAGAACAAGATTAAACAAAAAAGGCAGCTTAAATAGCTGCCTTTTATTAACTAATTTATTCGTGATAGAAGAAATCGATACAAATAGTTGCAGCAACAGAGATTAACGCTAAAGTATCGTCAGTTTTTTCCATTTCTATTTCATAATCATCGGCAGTAGTAAACAAGTGTTTTGTTACGCCAAGTATCTTGTGAGAAATAGTTGAAACTTTTTCACCACGATTATCGTTAAAAATAAAGTTTCTAAATTTCCAGTCGCCAAGAATGGTTCCTATAGGCTGACCATTTTCATCTTTAACATCAATAACTGGTTTTACTAAAGAACAGTTTTGGCATATTTTACAAAGAATTTTACCTTCTGCGTCTCTAACAACAAAAGAGCGAGCAAAAAACGAAGCTGGTTGATGAAGTTCAAGAAGCTTTTCATCTTTGTCGTTTTTCATAATTATTGTTGTAGGTAAAAACGACTTATCAACAAAAGCTTTTGCTATTTTTTGATTAAAAGTAACAACTTCTTCAAAAGCAGCTATTCCTGCTCCTGCTTCATCTACAACAAGATAGTCTTCGTTAAGGTTGGTTGCTCCTACAGCTTCATGAACAAAAAATTTCTTTTTGCATGTAAATACGGTCATATAAACTCCTTACCAAATTCTTATTTTTGTATTAGAAGACCATTCTATTGGTTCAACTCCATCTATGGTTGCTTTATCAAGAAGGTCGCCATAAACTTTAACATTAAGAGCAGCTTTAATACTGTTTACTTCTGGAATATTAGCTGGTTTCAAACCTATTCCCATAAATTGCTTCTGCCATGTAGCTCTTAAATTCTGAGAAGCTCCCTGCCATGCAGCTCTTACTAAGAACCAAGTATAATGGAAGTTTTCAAGAGTTTCTCTTTCTTCTTCGGTTAGAGAAGGATAAGCAATTTTAACTCTAGTTTCTATAATTCCTATATCTTTTTTATTATACCAAGTTGGATTTTTAGTATCTGCTAAGAAAGCTAAATATTCAGCAAAAGCTTCTATAGCTTGTTTAGTTACGTTAAGTTCACCTTGTTTAACTATAGAATTATTAGAATCAGTTAAAACATATTTGTAAAGTTCAGCTGCTGGATCGCCTTTTGTTTCACTTGAAGCTTTTCCAAAGTCTTCTTTAAGCATAGCTCTGATTTCTTCTTGATCTTCAACATCAAGTTTGTTTAAAGAATCAACCAATGAAATTGCTTCCAAAAAGTCTGTTCTTGCTTCATAATCCATTGTTGCGCCTTCATCTTTTATGGCTTTAAGAAAAATATTTTTTTGACTAACAGTTAATCTGGTTTCTAGAGCAAATTCAATTAATCTAAGCTGACAATCAACAGCTTCGCCAGTAATAGCTGGAGTACCTGCAACAACGACTTTATCGTTTATTCCGTTATTTACGTCTGCCGCATTAGCTATGCTAGAAAATACAAAAAGCAAAGCAAACAAACAAATTGTTATTTTCTTCATTATTAATCTCCACACAGTAAAGAATTAAATGTAACTGCTATATGATATATATTTTACTGTGTAAAATCAATAGTGAAATTTCTTATTATTAATTTGAACTTATAAATCTCTTTAAACGCTCAAATTCATTTTCAAAAGCTTTATCGTTCTTTATCATATTATTTATTTTTTCACAGGAATGCATAACTGTTGTATGGTCTCTGCCGCCAAATTTTTCGCCTATTTGGTTAAGCGATGCATCTGTAAAAACCTGACACATTCTCATAGCAACCTGACGAGGAAGAACTAAATTCTGTGAGCGACGTTTTCCTGTGAGTTCCTCTTCGGTAATTTCGTAAAATTCTGCAACACGCTTTTGTATCCAAGAAATACTAATTTTTCCACCAACATTTTCTCTTATAATATCTTTAAGAACCTGGTCTACCAAATCTTTGTTTACAGGCTTATTCATTATTCCTGCAAAAGCTAAAACACTGTTAAAAGCGCCTTCTAAAGCTCTTATATTAGAATTAATTCCTTGAGCTATATACATTATAACTTCATCTGAAACGCTAACTAAAGATTGAGAAGCATATTTCTTTAATATAGCCGTTCTTAATTCCAGATCTGGAGGTTGAATATCTACAACAACGCCCATTCCAAAACGAGAAGCAAGTCTTTCTTCTAATCCCTGCAATTTATTAGGATGGGTATCTGAGGTAAGAACAATTTGTTTTTTGCTTTCATAAAGGTCATTAAAAGTATGGAAAANNATTTATCTCTAAATGCGTTTGTTTTTTTATCTTTAAGAGAATTTATAAACTCGTTCGTAAATGTTTCAGAAGATAAATAAGCAATTTTTGATTTGGGGTTTTCTTTAAGAAAATCCTGCCCTATAGCTTGTATAAGATGAGTTTTGCCTAATCCAACTCCTCCATAGACAAAAACAGGATTTCTTGTTCCAGGATATTTGCTTACATTTTGGCAAACAGTATAAGCATACCTGTTACTTTCACCTACAACAAAAGAATCAAACGTATATTTACTGTTAAACATACTATCATTTCTTAATCCTTTTGCAGGTTGCTTTATCTGAGTGGAATTATCTTGTTTAACAGGTTCTTCCTTAACCATAGATGGAAAAACTTGTTGTTCTGGAATGACTTCTTTTTTTACAGGAGCGTTTACTATTAATCTAAAAGTAAGTTCTGGAGCATATTTTTTTAAAGAATCACTAATTTTATCATTAAAATAATTCTTTATTGCTTCTAACTCAAATTTGCTACCAACTTCGAGAACAAGCTCATCTTTTTCTATCCTAGCAGTTTTAACCGACTTTAAGATAGTAACATACGGTTTTTTACCATTGCTATCGTCATTTTTAATATCACTTACTATTTTTTTCCACAGTTCTTCGATAGCTTCCATTATGTACACAGTCCTTTTCTTTTTAATGTACAACCGTATAAATTTATTTACAGGCTATAATTCTGTAAAATTCAACGATTTAATAAACAAATATTAACAAAATAAATTCAAATAAACAAGTTTTTTAGATACTAAAGTTTTGATAATAATGTTTAAAACCATGTGAATAAATTGTGGATAAAATGTAAAAAAATTAATAAACATAAATAAACAAACACAAATGTGAATAAACTGTGTAAAACAAAAACGATTAACCACAGACTTTTACACATACGAAAATAAGCATAAATAAACTTGTACACATATTTATCCACATTTTCCACAGCTTCTAATATTATGACTTCTAAATGTTATATATTTATTATTACTTAGTTATTATTAAGCATTGTTGAAAAGTTAAAAATTTATTTTTGCGTTATAGTATGAATTAAATGTACTTGTAAGTTATCAATCAATTTTGATATACTTACCCAAAATCAGTTTTACTTAATTAGGATAAAACAAAATGTGCAATAAAAACAATGAAATAGTTGATAAAACAATAGAAATAATAAAATTTGTCAGCGAAAGTAATATCTCAGAATTAGAACTAGAAACAAAAGATTTTAATATATCATTAAAAAAACATAATGATGTACCACAACAAAATTTTATCCCACAAATAAACACCAAACAAATTATTAATAATCCAATTTATAAAGCACCACAAAAAGAAGAAAAACCTGTTAAAACAATAAAGTCAAACAAATCAATAAAAGCTCCTATGGCAGGAACATTTTATTCTGCTCCAAGCCCAGACGCTCCAGCTTTTGTAAAAGTAGGAGATAATATTAAATCAGGGCAAACAATTTGTATTATAGAAGCTATGAAAATGCTTAACGAAATAAAATCAGATAAATCAGGAACCATTATAGCTATAAAAGGTAAAAATGGTGAATTAGTCGAAAAAGGAGCTGAAATAATCATACTAGAATGAAACAATCATTTGATTTAATTATAATTGGTGGCGGTCCTGGAGGATACCATTTAGCGGCAAAGGTTTCCGAAAAAGGTTTAAAAGTTGCTTTGGTAGAACAAAACAGCGATTTAGGCGGAACATGTCTAAATCGAGGCTGTATCCCTACAAAAGCATTATTAGCGTCTGCAAATGCTTATAAAAAAGCTAAAAGTTTAACGGAATACGGAATAAATTCTGAAAACATATCTTTTAATTGGGAAAAAATTCAGAATCGTAAAGATCAAATTATAAAAAAATTAAATGATGGTATTTTTAAATTACTTTCAGACAGAAAAGTAAGTATTTTTAATGGTTTTGCTAAACTTTATAAAGATAAAACTGTTAAGATTTCTGATAACGAAGAAATAACTGGTAATAAAATCTGTATTTGCAGTGGTTCAGTTCCTGTTATTCCAGGGTTTATTCCTAAAAATAAAGAAATTTTTTGGTCTAGCGACGAAGCTCTTTCTACAAAAGAACTTCCTAAGACTTTGCTTATAGTTGGCGGCGGTGTTATAGGATTAGAACTAGGGCAGGTTTTTAACGAATTTGGAACAAAAGTTTCTATAGTTGAAATGGCACCTCAAATTCTTCCTGGTTTAGACACAGCAACTGCAAAGCGTTTATTGCCAACTTTTAAGAAGTTTGGTATTGATATTCAAACAGGCAAAAAAGTAGAAAGCTTAGTTGAAAAGGACAATCATGTTTTTGCGGTTATAAGCGGAGTTGAAAAAGAATTTGATAAAGCCTTAATTTGCGTTGGCAGAAGAGCAAACATAAGTTTTATGTCAGATACAGACTGTCAACTAGAAACAGAAAACGGTTTTATAAAAATTAATAATTTGTATGAAACTTCAGAAAAAGATATTTTTGCTATAGGCGACTGTGTAAAAGGTCCTATGTTAGCTCATAAAGCCACTTATGACGCAAATATTCTCATAAATTCATGGTTTGGAAAAGTTCAACGCAATCCTGATTATTCTATGGTTCCAGCCTGTGTTTACACTTACCCTGAAATTTCATGGATTGGTTTGAGCGAAGAAAAGCTAAAAGAACAAAATATCGCTTATAAAGTAGGCAGAAGCATGTTTTCCGCTAATGGAAAAGCTGTTACTCTAGGAGAATCAGAAGGCCAGATAAAAATAATGCTTTCTCCAGTTAATAAACTGCTTGGTGCTGTAATATGGGGACCAGAAGCAAGTGTTCTTATACATGAGGCAGCAGTGTTAGCAAATCTAAAAGCTGATTGCTCTGATATAAACTTTATTATACATGCTCATCCTACTCTTTCCGAATCATTTGTGGAAGCTGTGGAAAACGCTGTTCAAAACAATATTCAATAAATGACAAACAACATAATGCTTGGTTATCTTAATCTACCTAAATGGAGAGATTATTTTCTAAAGAAGCTTATAGAGCTTAATTTACGAGATATGGTTTCTTGTCCTGTTATGGGGATGGAAACAGCGGAATCTCCATGGCAAACTCTTGATTCAGAAGAATATTTTTCATGCGTAAATACTTCTGTTTCTTTTTTTGGAGATAAACAGAGTAAAAACTTTGATGGCAATCTAATCACAACTGATGATGAAACAGCTATATACAGACTTTCTGTAGATAAATACCAAAATACTTTTTTTAGTGGTGCCATAGGTGGAGTTTCGTCTTTTTTAAAAATTCTTTGCGAACCAAATCAAATCTCTAAACCTGCAAAGTTTTTTGTTCAAAATGATGGAGTAGCAAGTTATATTCTTTCTGCCTTAGAAAACGGTGGAAAAAGCTTAGATGAAGCTATTAATGAGTCTCAATGGGAGAAAATAGCAGATTCAAGCCCCATAAAAAATATTCATGGTATTGTTTCTAGAAATAGATTTATTCTGCTTTTAGCTGAAGTTTTCGGAATATTTTTGCTTCCAGAAGAAATAGATTTTTGTGGTTTTAATAATCTGGATATTGCTGACGTTCATATTGCCAAAAATATCGGTTTTTCTATACGTTTATTAGGAATTGCTGAGAAAACTCCTGATGGATGTTTTAAAGCCTGCGTTGAACCCTGTTTGATTCCGTCTGCTTATATGCTTGCTCAGGCTAGAGGCGGGTCTGAAATAATATATGTAAAAAATAACGATGGATTAGTTCAAGTCTATGGCTGTCCTGGTTCTTCTATGGATACCCGAATAAATGGTATCTTACAAGATTATTATAATTTAAAATGTGTTCATAATCGAAAAGAATTGCAAAATTCAAAACAAATTATTTTGAAAGATTTTGAAAACTCCTTTTATATAAGACTTGAAACAGCTGATAAAACATCAGATTTAGCTTTAATACTTAATTATTTTAAAGAATTTGGCGTTAAAATTTTATCAATAAAAGAACCGTTAAAACATGATTATAAGAGTAAATCTCCTGAAACAATTATTTTAATAACAGATTTAACTACACGTTCAAAGATTTCTGAATGTATAAGTAAAGCTGCTCTAAACATTCCATCGGTCTCTTTTAAATCATTTTACAGATATATAAACCGATGATGGGGAATCAGAATGTTTGAAAATGGAGAAGTATTAGTTCAAAAGTTTGGCGGCTCCTCTATGGGTTCGATTGAGCGTATAAAAAGAGTTGCTCAACGAATCGCTCAAAAAGCCAATAAAGGCAAGCGTATGGTTGTTGTTGTTTCAGCTATGGGAGATACAACCGACAATCTTATTTCTTTAATGAATCAGATAACTGTAACGCCATCTAGACGTGAATTAGACTGTGTTATGGCGACAGGAGAGATGATTAGTTCCTCTTTGGCGGCTAGCGCTCTTTCGTCTCTTGGAATAAGAGCAAAATCTTTTAACGCATTCAATTTACAGCTTTTTTCAAAGTTTAACGGTAAAGATTACGATATAACAAATATTGGGCAAATAAATAATTTATGCGAATTTTTGGAACCTACTGGTTCTGTTGCTGTTGTAGCAGGATTTCAAGGAATTACAGATGACGGTGATTTAACGACTTTAGGGAGAGGTGGTTCCGACTTAACTGCCGTTGTTCTCGCAAAATGGCTTGGACAAAAAGTTTGCGAAAAATATACAGACGAAGACGGTATATATACCGCTGATCCTAGATTAATACCTGACGCAAGAAAAATATGGCATTTAGATTATGATGAAATGCAGGAATTAGCTTTATCTGGAAATGGAATACTTCACCCACGAGCTATTTCTACAGCAAGAAATTCTGAAATACGTATTCATGTTCGATCTAGTTTTTCTAATGAAGAAGGCAGCGTAGTAGGTCCTGATGGAGATAATAGTATTGGTGTAAAAAGTATTACAGTAAAAAAACAAGATAATAAAAGCATTATAACTCTTGTAGGTTGCGGTTTAAGAAATAATCAAAATATTGTTGTTCCATTTAAAGAAGCTGTTAAATTATTTGAGATAGATAATATAACTCACAGTGGCATTAAATTGAGTTTTACGGTAAATGCTGTAAATTACGAAAAAGTTCTATCTGAACTGCATAAAGTTTTAATAAATACTATTTGCTAATATAAAATATAAATTTATATTAGCATTAAAAATCGAATAGCTGTTTTTGGTAATGAAAAGCTGAAAATTTTTCTCTATAAAGCATCCAGATGGCGAATACGGCGGAAGGTTTGCTTTATGGCTGAAATCAGATAACCCGCAACCATATTTAAGGGGAGTTGGCTGCGTAAGCAGTCTGAAGGGTGACTGGTTTTATTATTTTTCTATTATTTAATTACCGAAGTAATAAAAACCTAATGACAAAAAGCTAATTTAAATCTGGATGACTTTGCATATATAAAACCTTATGTGAGTAAAAAAATGCTGGATAGGTTACCCTAACTTACCATCTCAAAAAGCCTTGAAAGGAATAGGGATTGTTGGTATCGATAGAAATGCCAGGCAACAAAATTTGGAAAGTCTTGCCCATGAAGTTTATGAAGCGACCGATTGGAATCCGATAAATTTATCCCAATCTAAAGAAAACGTGGATAATATAAAAGATTTAAGAAATGCTATTGATGCTAAAATGAAAGAAAAGTTAAACGATACCCATAGAAGTCAGGTTGTAATAGCCAGAGAGTTGGGGTTAAACCACAGGTTATATGGTAGTGATGGAATAAGCCAATATAACCCTATAAGAAACCATCGAAGTCTTCAGTTTAATAAACTTCCTCTGGAGGCAAATAAAAATTTTTCTCCTATCGGAGAACATTTAGGTCTGGTTAAAACTAATACGCCTATTCCTCAAACCGATAATAATGTTTATTATCGTCGGTTTGACTCGATTGGTTTTAACAGATTGTTCAAGCCTAAGGTTATTGGCATGCCTGATATGCCTTATGAAAAGTTTATCGCTAATGCTATAATAGCTAGAAGAAATGCTCGTATTCAAATATTAAGAGAATTAGGTTATGAACCTGATCTACTCGATTGGATAGAATAACTAAACAGAAAAACCAGACAAATCAAAAAAATTGGTTTGTCTGGTTTTCTTTTAATATTTTTCTATAAAGTGTGTTTGGCAAAAAGTTCCTTTTTTTGTGTAAAACATAGTATGACAATGTTTACCGCAATAATCACATACTCCTTTTAGATTTGCGCCTTCTTTTACTTCATGATCTCTCCAGCAACGATAATTACTACCCGATATGCTACTATCAGTCATAAGTCTTAATAGCTTAATAAAAGCTTTAAATTTATTTTTTTTATTTAACCAGTCTGTTGAGTGTTTTTCGTCACCGAAATAATAGCTAAAACCGTCTATGGCATATATTATATTTATTAAAATTTGCAATAATAGTAAAATTTTTTTAACAAGCTTAGAATTCAAAATTTTAGAAATTTTCATAAATTACCTCCATAACTATATGTATTATAAGTAAAACAGCATACTTCTGCTATATATTTTTATAAATGTATAGCAAGCAGCTAATCACAAAATTTTTAAAATTAGAAAACCTTGAAGCGTAAAAACGCCGAAGGTTGTTACGGAACCGAATATGCGTAAAAGCATAGCCACGTTAAAACTCTAAGAGACAGGTAACGGCAAGAAGCGTAAAGGCGAGACCGCAAGCATAGCGACCCACCAAAAGTGAGAAGCAGCGAGTGGTCAGCGGCTAAGACCGAGGGCGGCAACGCCAACGAGCCAGGGCAAAGAGCCTAAAGCGTAACCGCAAAGTCTTTAAAGAGGAAATCCGACGACTAACAGGATGTTAGGAGTGTGGCGGTCGCACGATGGGATGGAGCCGCTTACTAACGAACCAATATCGAATCAGCAACAGGCTACGAGTAACATCGTAGCTTGTTTTGTTTTAGTTTTTTATATTTATTTGCCGTATTTATTGCAAATATAGAATATGTGGTATAATTCAATGGAATTAATATCAAATTTAATAATTAAGGAGCATATGTTATGCCATATATTGCAATAAAAGCCTATCCAAAAGATAAGGCGATAAAACAGAAAGTCGTAAATGAAATAAATGAAGTTTTCCTTAAATATTGGGGTTGTAAGCAGGAAGCTATTTCTATTTCTCTTGAGGAAGTCGCTCCTGAAGATTGGGAAAAAACGGTAAAAGCAAACGAAATAATGCCAAATAGCGATAAAATGATGATTCTAGAAGGCAAAAAGAAATACTGAAATTATTGATAAATATATTTTTATAAGTTTTTCAAATGCAATAATTATGAGGGGAAAACGCTATGAACGAAAAAGACGCAGTTAAGATTATTACAGCTTTAGAAGGCAAAGGCAATCCCACGGAGCAGGAAAGCTTTATGCTGGAAGACGCTTTGCGTTTTTTGATAGATAAAAACAAAAATCCAAGAGATATGATGTATTTAGGCGGTATTTATTATGACCAGAGGAATTTCGATTTAGCCTTAAAATATTATGAAATGGCGGCAAGTCTTGATTATGAGCCAGCTAACGAATGTTTAGGCTATGTTTGGTATTATGGCAGAACTGGCGAAAAAAATTACGAAAAGGCTTACAAATATTTTACCAATGCGGCTAAACGCGGAAATCTGGTTGCTCAATATAAAATAGCGGATATGTATAAAAATGGCTATTTTGTTGAAAAGAACTATGAAAAATATGTTGAAATAATAGAAAAGCTTTATCCCAAAGTAAGAAAAGCCCAAAACGTATTCGACCCATTGCCCGAAATTTTTACAAGGCTGGCTAAAATAAGAACAAAAGAAGGCAAAATAAAAACTGCTATTAATCTGTATGAAAAAGCAAAGGATTTTCTTTCCCAAAGAATTATACATAACTCGTTTTTCGGAAACCTTAATATAATGATGTGGCTTATAGACGACTTATATAAGCTAAAAGAGTTTGACGAAGAAAATTTTGATTTGTATGACCTGTATTATTTGTTGACTATGCCTTCTACGGTAACATTCAGGTATGATGAGAAAACTTATATTGTTAGTTCTGTTTTAGAAGACGGAAATATTGCAATAGAGTTTAATAAAAAATGGTACCGCAGACGCGAAGACTTTTTTGCTAAAGCGGAAATAGATGATTGTTTGCTTACTAGACTATACTTTGAACTGTATATGTTTGAGGTTGTGAATGAGGGCGATAATAAAAATTAAAAATAGTAGCTATAAACGCTATGAGGAACTCTTAATTCAAAAAGAAACCTTTGAAAAAGAAGCTCGCCACTATTTGGTGTTATATATTCACGAATTTGGGGAATTAATGGCTAAGATTTTCCAACTAAAAATAGAGTGTATAAGGCAAAAGAAAGCTATTGCGCTTTGCCAGGCCGAATTAAATTGCGGAAGTCTTCCAGATCTGGAAAATATAAAAAATAAACTGGATAAACGAATGGCAAAGTATTACGAAGAACTTGCTGAAATGGTGAAAAACAACGCTCTTTATAAAAATTTAGTATATGTGCCAGAAGCTAAATTGATTAAAATTAAAACTATTTACAGAAAAATCGTAAAAATATTGCATCCTGATATAAACCTACATACGAATAAATCAAAAGAATTGAAGGAACTTTGGGAACGGGCAAATATAGCATATAGAGCAAACGATTTAGAAGAAATCGAAAATGTGTTGATACTTACAAAAAAAGCTATGGAAAATGCAGGCTTAGGCATTATAGAGGTAGATATTCCAAATATATTGGATAAAATAAAAGAAATAGAAGAAAAAATAGCTACTATCGTTAATAACGACCCTTATAGATATAAAGAACTTATAAACGACAAATTAGCCGTAGAAGAGAAAAAATTAAAGCTTAAAAACGAATTGAAGGATTTTAAAAAGTATAAAAAGGAATTAGACGACGTTTTAAATAATATGCTTGGAAAAGAGGCTTCGAAACTTTCATGGACAATCAATTAACCATAAAGAATAATGAGCTGGCGGCAATTATCGATAGTCAAGGCTTAGACAAAGCGATTAAGCCATTAATAAGAGAAATTCACTTGTTTGATACCTTTATCGCAGGAACGGCAGAAATAAAGAATAATCCGTTAAGATACGCAAAACAAGGCGATAAACTTGCTTTGATTCACAAAGAAAGCAAATTTGACGACAACGAAATAATGATTTTAGACTCTAAAAACAGGCAATTAGGCTATGTTCCAGAAAAAGACAACGCTATTTTCGCGAGACTTATGGATGCAGGCAAAAAGTTAATCGCATATATCACGAACATAGAAAAACGTTTCGGATTTTATCAGGTATCAATAGCAATTTTCCTTGTTGATTTTTAAATAAATTGATTATAAATAATCTCATAGAAACGAGCTTAATAACGGTAAAACTTCATAAAGAAGATATTGAGCCTGTTGAGCCTTCGTTTATGTTAGCGGTGTAATAACTCAAAAATCCCATTTTTTCTCATTTAGTCTGCCTCAACTAGCTTATGGTTCTATTGTTATGAAATGGTTTATACTGGAGAGTTTAATCAGAATTATTTAAGTATTCATGAATGGCCGCAAAAGTATTTTTTGCTATTTGAGTAAATGTGCCTTTTTTATTCCTCCGACAAGTTATGACGAGGCAAGTTGCTATTATTAAACCATAAGCCTTAGCGCTTAAATTTAATTAATAATTTTCAGGAGTAAAATGTTATGGCTATCTCTATTGCAGTTGAAAAACATGGTTTCGTTGAAGTTTATGATGACAAAAATAAAAGGTTATTTCATGAACGAGGAGAATTATATGGTTATACCAGTAATAGTGTAAGTGTTAAAAAACAAGATGGTTTTATTTATACCTATGACGAACAGGGACATAAAATAAGCCACAAACGAGCATAAATATTTTGGATTTGTTAAGAAAGTATGGAGAATAGATTAACTTACTGTCATTGCAAGCTATTGGAGCTCCCCCACGAATTGTTGGGCTGCCGCCAAGGATGGCGGCGTGCAAGCGAGCCACAGGAGGTGAGCGATAAGCAACAGGATGTTGCTATACAAGCGAGCGCCAGGATGGCAAGCGAGTCGTAGTCGCTGAGCTGTCACGAAGTGACTGATAAGCCACAAGGATGTGGCTATGCAAGCGAGCGACAGGAAGTCAGCGAGTCGCTGGGGGCTGCAAAGCAAATCTTTGCGGAGGCGTGGCAATCCAGCCAGAGGTTAGTCGAAAAAATTTTTAGGTTATGATTGTTGTGATGGTTTAGAGGCTACTGCCTCTTGATTCTATTGTTAATATATAGCTTTGCTAAATATCAAATATCTGAAATTATATTTACTCTGCAATCTTCGATTAAACAATCACACCAACCACACCCAACACCAATAAAACCTAAAAAGATTTGGCTAAAACAATCCCCTTTTGCTCTCAGCTCTCAAGCTCTTATCTCTAAAAAAACTGGATTTCCACGCCTTCGGCTCGCAATGACAAATTGGCTCAGACTAACGGTTGCTAAAACAATCCTCTTATCTCTTTTCTCTTATCTCTATTCTCTAAAATAATATTGGGCTGTTTACGACTTAGGCTTTATGTCTCTACAGTCAAAACAGCCTTTTTTTATTATACTGTTTTAATAAATTATTATGCACGTGAAAACAATCACAAGCTCTAATAAAAAGAATTGTATAGAATTATTGAAACAAAAAATGTGCACGGCTCTAAAAATTAATGATTTTCAAAAGTGGCAGGAAGCAATTTCTCGTTAAGGACGCCAAGAAAAATTTACATCAAGGAGTCCTTAAATGAAAAACTCAATGTTTCTTGTTCGTTTCGCTCTTATTGTTGGAAAGTTAAAAGTAAGCAGACCAATGACCGCTAAAGAATTAGCTGATTATGTTAATTCAGATAATAGAATTAACGGGGCAGGTAAAGTATCTGTCAGAACTATTCAACGCGATATTGCTGAATTACGTGACGGATTAGGCATGAACATCGTAAATAAAAAAAATAATACTTATGCTATTGAATCCATGAAGGAATATTGTCCAGAACACATAAAGAATATTATTGAAGTATTTAATGAAATTTTAAAAGGTTTCGAAAAGACAGAACCAGAAAAACTAGTTTTAAATACCGCTATTAATCAAAGTAAGGACGTTAAAATTTCTTTACTGACCGAAGAAAACAAGTGCATAGATATAAATAAAGCAGTAACACTTAAAGCTGAAATTCGCACAACATTAAATAATGATTTAATTGAATCTTTGGCAAAATGCAGCAGTTTTATAAAAGTCGATAAACCCGACTGGCTGAAAAAGCAGTTTCGTGATTAAAAATAATGCTAAGTCATTAATGTAGCGCTCTGTCTAGCACATTTATAATTGTCCGTAGGACAATACATTAATAACCTAGGGCGTTGAAAACGCCCTAGGTCTAGAACTAATATAGAATTGCGTCCGCAAGTGACGCTACAAAGTTAGTCGTAAGAAATAAAAACATCTGTAGAAACTTTAAATGGCAAATAATCTCTCATAAGCTAAAACAATCCCCTACTCTCTTATCTCTAAAGAAAAAAAGGCTCTGCCTTTTTTCTTCCTTTGACATCTTCTGTCGCAGGTGCAATTTATAATAAAAAAAATAAGGAGACCAACATGCTTAAACTATTTAATGTACATTCCAAGACAATAAAAATTATCACTATATCAGGTTTGCTTATAACTCTAATGTTTCTTTTGCCATTAATTTTTACTGATATTTTATTAATTTCAAATATACTTTTATCGCTATTATTACTCTTTATGTTCTGTTATTCTACAAAGTTATCGATTTATTCTTCCCCGAAATTATTTCTTTTTCATATCTATTCTAATCTGATTATCAATCTTGGAACAACTTTATTAATCCTTTTTGGACAAGGCGAACAATTAATAATAATTAATTTTTTAAGCAATTTATTTATGGAAGGAAACCCATTATTAAGTCTTATATTGGTTTTCGTTATTCAAGCATTATTATATTATTCACTTATAAAAGGGACTAAAAAGTGTACCGAAGTTACAGCAAGATTCTCTTTTGACGCTATGCCAATAAAAGGTATTGCCATAGATGCTGATCTTAATACTGGTGCAATAAGCATTGATGAAGCTATTAAAAGAAGAACTATTCTTTCACAAGAAGCTAATTTATATCAGGCATTAGATAGGGTATGCGAATTCTTAAATAGATATTTTATATCATATATTATTCTCACATTAATTAATTTACTTGGAGGAATAGTAATTGAAGTTTATTTAAAAAATGGCTCTTTGTACAAAGCTTTTTCAATTTATTCAACCTATGCTGTAGGCAATAGCTTATGTTTTATAATTCCAAATTTAATAGTTACTATAGCTATTTTAGTTATTGCTACTAAGTCTGATAAGCAACATGTTTTACAGTTAAAATCAATGAAATATATTGNNTAGTTTTTATAGTAGTTGGTTTTTGTTGTAGTTATTATTTCATCAATGTTTGAAAATAATGAATTTTTGTGATTTTCGTTACTATTCAGAATTATCTAATAACAATAGAAACAGAAGAAGCGTAAGCTTATAAAAACTGACTACAATAATTACTTTTTTTTATCTTGTATCTCAAGTTATGGTCTAATAACTTATATCTTATATCTTATATTTCTCAATTTTCTAACCTCTAAATTTAATCCCTTTTATTTTTTCTAGAATTTTAGTTGTTATTTTACTTTCTAGGTAAATTGGATTTAATTTATTTTTAGAATAACTATATTTTGTATTGGCTGTAATTTTAACCAAATAATCATTGAAAAATCTTTCCCAGCTGAAAAATTCATTGCTTTCAATGTAATCTGATGTGTTTGATAAAATATTATTTAATTTATTATCA